>CAEZUD010000001.1_pt1 | contig 54516 bp, 54 predicted proteins | sample 7264381 | NCBI WGS metagenome assembly CAEZUD01 (sample SAMEA6813821, study PRJEB35770) | uncultured Actinomycetes bacterium | biome: Freshwater; feature: Freshwater reservoir; material: water | place: Czech Republic | collected 2016-04-20 | depth 0.5m m
CGCAAGGCTTAGCGGAGATGGGCGTTCTCCCCGTCAGCGCGGAAGAATCAATGAGGCCAGAAAATGGACTTCATCGGCGTTGGACCATTCATGGAACGAGTCATATGTTGGGTATGGATGTGCACGATTGCGCACACGCCAGAGCCGAGCAATATCTGGATGGAGTTCTTGCGGCCGGAATGATTCTCACTGTTGAGCCTGGTTTATACATTCACCCCGACGACCAACTTTTCCCAGCTGAATTTCGAGGAATCGGAGTTCGGATCGAAGATGATGTACTAGTTACTGACTCTGGATTTCGCAATCTTTCAGCTGCGCTTCCATCACATCCTGATGAAGTCGAAGTCTGGATGGCGAATTTACTTCGTTAAGTAAATTCCTAGCGCGGCGGCTCCCACGCCGAGTACCAATGTGGCAATCAAGTAAGTAACTGCTGCGAGATAGCGCTTATTCTTGAGCAGCGAGTGCTGCTCAACCGAGAGAGTTGACCATGTTGTGAAAGCTCCCGCAAAACCTGTTCCTAGTAATAATGAGACGTTCTGATTTCCATCGATAACTAATCCCAAGATAAATGATCCAAGAATATTTATGCCTAAAGTTTCATAGGGGATCAAAGAGGAATGTGCTCTTTTTACATAATAATCAACGACATAGCGGGCAGGAGCCCCAAGGCCGGCACCAAGTGCAACGAATAGTGCTTTCATCGAGTTGCCCTCTTATAAATTAGAGAAATTACCGTCATAACCACATAGGTGCCGATAAGCGAAACCAGAACATAAAGTGTGGCTGCTCCATATTCGTTCTCAGCCAAATATCCTTGAATTTGAACTGCGAATGCAGAATACGTTGTAAATCCCCCGCAGAAACCTGATGCAATAGCGGGACGCCACCACCAGCGAGGATTGGGATGCGCCTGAAAATAATTTAATGCGTAAATCAAAATTCCCGCTCCGATGAAATTCACAATCAGAGTCCCGCCAGGTCGACCATTTTCATGTGTTGGCAGCGAGATTAACCAACGAAGCAGCGAACCAATTATCCCGCCGAGAGAGACGACGAGAATATTTCTTAAAGCCACCGTGCCCGCATAAAGAATTTATTGAGGATTGATGAGACGACGCTGATAATCAGTGAACCGAGGAGCGCGTAGCCGAAGTTCTTCACATCAAGTGCTGCACTCCATCTAGAGGTGAGCGCCAACATTGCAGCATTGATAATAAAGCTGAAGAGACCAAAGGTAATAAGAATTGCAGGAAGTGTAAGCAGCTTCAGAACTGAGCCAATGAAAGTATTAATCAAGCCGAAGAGAAGCGCGACCCACACGTACTTCCAGAAACCACCGATAACGGTGATTCCTGGCAGAAGTACGGTTGCTACCCAGAACGCTAGAGCCAAAATCGCCCAACGAACGAGGAGTTTCATGCTTTAAAGGATACCTTCGCGCTTTCTGATTTTGGAGCCTAACCAGCGGACTGGATCGTATTTCTGATCCGCCACACGCTCCTTCATTGGAATGATGGCGTTATCGGTGATGCGAATATGTTCTGGGCAGACTTCAGTACAGCACTTGGTGATGTTGCACATTCCAAGGCCATGCTCTTCTTGCGCGGTCTTCTTGCGATTTCTTAGAGTATCGAGTGGGTGCATATCTAGTTCTGCGATTCGAATAAAGAATCGTGGACCAGCAAATGACTTCTTGTTCTCTTCGTGATCGCGAACCACGTGGCAGACATCTTGGCAGAGGAAACATTCGATGCACTTACGGAACTCTTGTGAGCGCTCAACATCGACCTGCTCCATGCGTGCTTCACCCGGTGCTAAATCCTTCGGGTGCTCATACGCTGGAATTTCCATAGCTTTCTTGTAGTTAAAAGAGACATCGGTGACGAGATCTTTAATAACAGGAAATGCGCGGAGTGGTGTGACGGTAATTGTCTCTTCTTCACCAAATGAGGCGCATTGAGTCATACATGCAAGGCGAGGCTTGCCGTTGATCTCCATCGAACATGAGCCGCACTTACCCGCTTTACAGTTCCAGCGAACAGCGAGATCGCCCATCTGTTCAGCTTGAACGCGGTGGATGACGTCGAGAACTACTTCGCCGTCGTTAACATCGACAGTCACATCTTTGAGTGCACCTGAGGTCGAATCGCCGCGCCAGATGCGCAACTTAAGTTTGCGTGCCATTAGATGGAACCGCCTTTCGACATTTCTTCCGGAGTCATGTATTTCTCAAGTTCATGTGGATCAAAGAGATCAAAGAGTTCCTTAGGAAGAACTGGCAGGGCTTTCTTCTGCACAGTGACTTGAACTCCGTCGAATGAAGCAATGTGGTTGACCTGCCGCCACTCTGAATTCATTCCAGGGAAGTCATCGCGGGTATGACCGCCACGAGATTCTTCACGCAGAACCGCAGACTTTGCAGTTGATTCTGCAACCAAGAGCATATTGTCGAGGTCGAACGCTAAGTGGAAACCAGGGTTGAACTTACGATCGCCGGCAACGGTGACATTTGCGCTGCGACGGCGAATATCTGCAATCTTGACGATTGCTTCATCGAGTTCACTCTTGGTGCGGATAATTCCTACCAAGTTATGAGTAACCTCTTGAAGTTCTTGGTGAAGCGCATATGGATTCTCGCCACCAGAACGCTTGAATGGCGCTTCGATACGCGCTGATGCGGCATCGATAGTGCTCTGTGAAACTGGATTATCTCCGTTGCTCTTTACATATTCAGCAGCGCCCATTCCTGCGCGACGGCCGAAGACCAAGAGATCTGAGAGTGAGTTTCCGCCTAAACGGTTCGAGCCATGCATGCCACCAGCAACTTCGCCAGCTGCGAAGAGTCCGGGGACTCCAATCGCTGCCGCGTTATCTGGTTCAACATCGACACCACCCATTACATAGTGACATGTAGGGCCAACTTCCATGGCCTCCTTGGTGATATCTACGCCAGCGAGCTCATAGAACTGATGCCACATAGATGGAAGGCGCTTCTTAATAATTTCAGCAGAGATGCGCTTGGAAACATCGAGAAATACTCCACCGTGTTCTGTTCCGCGACCTGCTTTAACTTCGGAGTTAATTGCGCGCGCAACTTCGTCGCGTGGCAGAAGTTCTGGTGGACGGCGGTTATTGTCTTGATCGGTATACCAACGATCAGCCTCTTCTTCGTTGTCCGCATACTTATCCTTAAATACATCTGGGATGTACTTAAACATAAAGCGTTCTCCGAGTGAGTTAGTGAGAATTCCACCCTCACCGCGTACAGATTCAGTAACAAGAATTCCGCGAACTGATGGTGGCCAGACCATACCTGTTGGGTGGAATTGCAAGAACTCCATATCCTTGAGATTCGCGCCAGCTTTAAGTGCGAGTGCGTGTCCGTCGCCGGTGCCCTCCCATGAGTTGGAGGTAATTTTAAATGTCTTGCCGACGCCACCAGTTGCAATAACAACAGCAGGTGCTTCAAAGAGAACATCGGCGCCAGTCTCACGGTAGTAACCGTAAGCACCTGCAACCTTTCCGTTCTCTTTTAGGATGTCGGTAATAGTGAGTTCGGCGAAAACTTTGATAAATGATTCTGCGTTGCCATGATCGCGTGCATCTTTTTGTTGAAGCGCAACAATACGTTGTTGCATCGTACGAATAAGTTCTAGGCCAGTACGGTCACCGACGTGTGCAAGGCGAGGATATTCGTGTCCGCCGAAGTTACGTTGTGAAATCTTTCCCTCTTTAGTGCGGTCAAAGAGTGCGCCCCATGTTTCGAGTTCCCAGATGCGATCTGGCGACTCTTTGGCGTGAAGTTCTGCCATGCGGTAATGGTTGAGGAATTTTCCTCCACGCATTGTGTCGCGGAAGTGAACCTGCCAATTGTCGTTGGAGTTTGCGTTGCCCATAGAAGCAGCGGCGCCGCCCTCGGCCATAACGGTGTGGGCCTTTCCAAACAATGACTTACAAATGATGGCGACTTTAAGTCCGGCTTCGCGGGCTTCAACAGCAGCACGAAGACCTGCGCCGCCAGCACCAATTACTAATACATCGTACTTATGACGTTCTAAAGAAGAGCTCATGGATATCCTTTAAAAGAAGTAGAAGTTAGTAATAGCACCGGATGCGACTTGACGAACATAAAAATCTGCGAACGCTACGCCAAAGAGTGAGATCCAGGCAAAGTTCTGGTGCTTGTGATTAAGGACCGAAACAATTGTCCACGCCTTATAACGAAGTGGATGCTTCGAGAAGTTTCGAAGTCGTCCGCCCACGGTATGACGACAGGTGTGACAAGAGAGTGAATACAACCAGAGGAATGTTGCATTCGCGATCAGAACAAGTGTTCCGACAGATAAATGGCCCCATTCTTTATGTTCATTGCGGAATGCAAGAACTGCATCCACTGTTAGCAGAACGTTGAAAACTAATCCTGCATAGAAGAACCATCGATGCGCATTCTGGAAAATAAGAGGGAATCGAGTTTCACCGGTGTATTTAGCATGTGGTTCAGCGACTGCACATGCTGGTGGTGAGAACCAGAATGAACGGTAGTAAGCCTTGCGGTAGTAATAACAAGTCATGCGGAATCCCAATGGGAAAATCAAAATGAGAAGCGCTGGTGAGATTGTCATTCCGAAGAGCTGAATAATTCCGAATGGAGTTCCTAGGAGTGACGCACCGTCCACACACTCAGTCGAGAGACATGGTGAGTAGAAAGGTGAGATCAACGGTTCTGCGAAATAATTTCCGTTCTCAAATGCGCGGAATGTCGCATAAATAATGAAAGAGACGAGCACAGTGAAAGTTGTGAGGGGTTGAATCCACCACTTATCTGTACGAAGAGTCCGCTCAGGAATCTGCGCCCTTGATGAAGAAAATACGCCATTAGCCATAAGGAGAAGTTTCCTACTGTGGGGGCGCGAACGCTAGAAAGTGCTGAGCGTGCGATGGGTGAATTCCCACACAGGCGGCTGTGAGAAGAAAATGTGGCGGAGGGCGTGGGATTTGAACCCACGAAGGTTTCCCTTGCCGGTTTTCAAGACCGGTGCACTCGGCCGCTATGCGAGCCCTCCGTGGTCAAACTTACCCTGTTACCTATGAAGGCTCAAAACTGAGGCAGATTTATTCGGGCAGTGATAGCAATTCTTCAATGATCATCGCAACGCCATCATGATGATGAGGTTCAGCGATAAATTTTGCATGCAACGGGCCTTCGGGGTGACCATCGGATAGCGCCCAGGAGCGTCCCGCCCAACGAAGCATGGAAAAGTCATTGGGGTTATCACCAAATGAGACAACATCTTGTGCGTCAATCCCTAACCGCCCGGCAACTTTAGCTAGCGTCTCGCCTTTACTTACGCCAAGCGCTGCGATCTCAAGAAGTGAATCATGTGGATTCGAGTGAGTAACACTGGCAATTCCTTCCAGCGCTTTAGTTGCAATCACTAACATCTCGTCCGAGGAGAACTCTCCTTGTGAGCATCGAGCAAGAATTTTAAGAGCTGGTGCAGTCATCGCATCTTCAGCAACATCAACGCCGGTGTTATCTAGCCCAGCATCCCAGCGAGGAATGTAAATCTTCTCGCGGTGGAATGTGCCATTGATTTCTACTGCAAAGGAGACTGGTGGAATTGCTTCGCGAAGCGCTTTCGTAACTGCGAATTGTGACTCGACCGAGAGCAGCCATTGCTCAGAAATTGTTGAGCTCTTTAGGTCATACAACATTGCACCGTTTGCACAGATGGCGTTACCGAATCCAAATGCATCCCAGATTTCAGACATCCATCGCGGTGGTCGTCCAGTCACATAATAAATTTGAATACCGGCGTTGTGCGCTGCAGTAAAAGCAGCAACCGTGCGCTCAGAGATGGTGTTGTCGTGATGAACAATCGTTCCATCAAGATCAGTTGCAATAAGTTTTGGTCGGCGACCGGGAATGGGTTTTAGGCTGGAATTAATGTGTCTACTCCAAGGAATGGGCGGAGCGCTACCGGGACATTTACTGAACCATCCGCGTTTTGATGATTCTCTAATATCGCAACAATCATGCGAGGAACTGCAACGAGTGTTCCATTAAGTGTCGCGACTGGCTTGGTAGCAGTTTCATCGCGATATCGAATATTCAAACGACGAGCCTGAAATTCAGTGCAATTAGATGTACTTGTGACTTCACGATAAGCATTCTGCGTTGGGATCCATGCTTCACAATCAAATTTACGGATTGCCGAAGCACCTAGATCGCCAGAAGCGACGTCGATAACGCGGAATGGAATCTCCATCGCTTTAAGAAAATCCTTCTCCCATTCAAGTAAACGTAAGTGTTCGGCTGCGGCGTCTTCAGGCTTAATGAAGGTAAACATTTCAACTTTATCGAATTGATGAACACGAATAATTCCGCGGGTATCTTTGCCATACGTTCCTGCTTCGCGGCGGAAACAAGATGAGTAACCGGCATATCTAATTGGTAAATCCTCGAGAATTTCATCCATGTGAAATGCGGCGAGAGGAACTTCTGACGTTCCGACTAGATAAACATCATCTTCTTCTAAGTGATACACATTCTCTGCCGCCTGGCCTAAGAATCCCGTACCTTCCATGGCAGCCGGGCGTACAAGGACCGGCGGAATTACTGGAATGAAGCCAGCTTTAACTGCTGATGCAATTGCATATTGAACAAGGGCAAATTCCAAAAGCGCGCCCGGGCCAGTTAAATAGTATGAACGTGAGCCCGCAACTTTCGCTCCGCGCTCGGTATCAATTGCCTTAAGAATTTTGCCGAGTTCAACGTGATCCTTAGGTTCAAAACCATCCTTAGAAAAATCACGTGGTGTGCCAACATGTTCTAAGACCACAAAATCTTCTTCGCCACCGATTGGCGCTGCTGGGTCAATTAAATTTTGAATCTGAAGTAAGAGCTGGTGTGCTTTTTCCTCTAGATCGGCGCGCTTAGCGTCCGCAGCCTTGACTCGCGTTGCTAAATCTTTAGCGCTCTCCAGAAGAGCGCTCTTTTCATCGCCTTTAGCAGATCCAACAGATTTAGAGAGAACGTTCTGTTCTGCGCGAATGGTTTCGAACTCAGTGACCGCAATTCGGCGAGATTCGTCGGCGGCAAGAAGCAAATCTACAACTGCTGGATCTCCACCGCGAACGCTCTGAGATTGGCGAACCAATTCAGGATTTTCGCGCAATACTTTGAGATCAATCATGTGCTTATTCTACCGATTACTTTTTATTATCGACGCGGGAGTAGGAGCCAAGGAAGCGAATATCTTCGCAAATACCGCGCACTGCTTCGAGCGCTTCATGAACATTGGCGTCTTCGATGTGGCCTTCTACATCAATAATGAAGTGATAATCGCCGAGGCCCCTACCAGTTGGGCGAGAGTGAATAAAGGAGAGGTTCACACTGCGTTTTGCGAATTCTGTCAAAATTTCTAAGAGTGCGCCTGCGTGGTCGCGACCGATAAATGCCACCAACGAGGTGCGGTCATTCCCGGTCGGGTGTGACTGCGGGCCGGGTTTTTCAACGACGACGAAGCGGGTAACTGCTCCTTGATTATCACCGATGTTATTCGCAATAATTTTTAAACCAAGTTTTTCGGCGTTTACTTCAGAAGCTATTGCAGCATCCCATTTCCCTGATGCAAGGCCTTGTGCAGCAGCAGCAGTTGATGGCGTATCAATAATTTCGGCGCCAGGAATCTCTCGTGCAACGTATGTTCGACACTGTGCTTCAGCATGTGGGTGCGTTGCAATACTACGAATTGGCTTGCCGACATTCCCTGGTAGAACCATTAGCGCAAAAGAGACCGGCAGGGTCGTTTCGGCCACGATCACGAGAGCGTCACCGGTAGCTAATTCATCCAGTGTGCGAGCAACCACGCCTTCGACCGAGTTTTCGATAGGAACTAACGCCTTATCGGCTGCACCATTTCGAACTGCATCGAGAGTTGCGGTTACGTTCGCGCAAGCAATGAGCTGGTCGGCTGGAGTAGTAATCGCCTTTAGGGCAGCTTCAGTGAATGTTCCTGAAGGACCAAGGTATGCATATCTACTCACTGGGTAAGTCTAACCGAGCACCTTGCGTGCTAGAGCCGGATTATCTGTAGCTATTGCATCTACTCCTAAGCGTAAACAGAGTTCAATATCCGCTTCTTGATTGACCGTCCATACAAAAATTCGCTTTCCTTCTTGATGCACTTCTCTCACAATTTCTGGATGAGCACGCAAGAGAGTAATGCTGGGTCCAACAATCGGAGTCATCGCATAAGGGACGAGGCTCTTTCTTTTTGAGAGGAAGGTTGTATCAAAGGCGGTCTCTTTACACCGTTGCATTGCACGCCAGGAAAATGACATTAACGAAATCTTGATTCCGCTCTCATCAATCTGTTTTTCATATGAGAAAAGAAGAGCTAAAACTTCTCTTTCAATTAAACCTCCTGTTGCAACCGGGTGTTTTGTTTCGATGGCTAAGTCTTTCTTTGCCGTGATCGCCAATTGCAACAACTCTTCCAGGCGAAGAGGTGAGGCAAATTCAAGGTCTACCAATCGAGTGTTAGATATAACTGCTTTTCGCCCCGTGATGCGGGTGGTGTCAGCATCATGCCAACAGATAATTTCTTGATCTGCTGTTAATCGGACATCACATTCAAAGCCATCTGCGCCTTGCGCAATAGCAGCCTGGTAGGCGGGCAAACTCATCTCAATCAGGCCTAGATGTGCGCCTCTGTGTGCATAGATTTTCATGTGGGATTAGGCTACCGCCATATAACTTTCTTCCGCATTCCCGCTACCGATAAAGATTGGAGAGTCAATGGCGCTAGCTTTTCATTCTCTCTCTATCTCTGATGTGGGTTTGGTCCGCAACGGCAATGAAGATTCCGGTCTTGTTTCACCATTATTAATCGCGGTCGCCGACGGAATGGGCGGTCATGCCGCAGGTGAAGTCGCATCGAAGATTGCCGTCAGAACACTTCAAGAGTTGGCTCCGGTACTTAATGACGCAACCATCGATGAAGATTCACGCCAAGATATTTTGCTCGGTGTTTCTTATCAAATTGATTCAGCAATTTTGAGTGAAAGCGATCTTCATCCAGAGTATTCAGGGATGGGAACGACTCTAACGGCGCTGCACATTAATGAAAAGACAGTCGAACTTTTACACATTGGCGATTCTCGCTGCTACCACTATGCAGATGGCGAACTTCAGCAGCTGAGTTACGATCACACAGTCATGCAGGAACTTATAGATCAAGGTCGATTAACTCCTGAAGAAGTTCACACCCATCCTCAACGTTCAATACTCACACAAGTACTAATGGGTGATTCTGGGATTGATCCAGTCCTCATGGTCTATCCCGTGAAAAAGGGAGATTTCTTTCTTCTATGCAGTGATGGCCTCAGTAGCGTGCTCTCGGATCGCGAAATTAAAGAAATTATTGAATCTAATGAGGGCCAAGACCTACTTACCGCTCTACTTGTGGCGACCAAGAGCGCTGGCGCGCCAGATAACGTCACGATTATTTGGGCAGAAGTTGTAAGCGAAGGCGTTCAGGCTCCAACCTATCTTTTGGGTGCAGCGAATGAATAAGGTTTTTGGCGGACGGTACGAAATTGCCCAGATGATCGGCACGGGCGGAATGGCCGATGTTTATCTTGGCCGCGATACTCGATTAGCTCGTGACGTCGCGGTAAAAGTTTTACGCAGCGACTTAGCTAGGGATCCATCTTTTGTTGCGCGTTTTCGCAAAGAAGCATTTGCTGCTGCAGGGCTAAACCACCCGGGCATCGTTTCTGTGTATGACTCCGGCGAAGAAGGTAGCAACTCTTATATTGTGATGGAACTTGTCACTGGAAAAACTCTCCGCGAACTTCTCAATAGTGAGAACCCTCCTAACGTCGATGTTTCACTTGAAATTGTTGCCGGAATCCTCGATGCTCTGGCTTACTCCCACGCAAATGGAATTATTCATCGCGACATCAAACCAGGAAACATAATGGTGACGGATGCCGGTGATGTGAAAGTCATGGACTTCGGAATCGCGCGCGCGATGGATGATATCGGCGCAACGATGACTAACACTTGGAATGTGGTTGGTACCGCCCAATATCTCTCACCTGAACAAGCAACCGGAGAAGTTGCTGATGCGCGCAGCGATATTTATTCGGTTGGTTGCTTGCTTTACGAACTTTTAACTAGTCGCCCTCCATTTACAGGCGATACTCCAGTCTCCATCGCTTACCAACATGTTTCGGCAGAATTCGTGCCGGCTTGCGAACTAGTCCCAAATCTAGATGCTGGTTTGGACACCATTCTTGCGGTAGCCCTTGCAAAGGATCCAGAGCATAGGTACCAAGATGCAGAGTTAATGCTTGCAGATATTAGGCGCGTAATGAAAGGCGAAGGAATTACCACCAAAATTCGCCGAGTAATTCCCCGCAAGCGCTTTCTCGTCTTAGCAACAACCACACTCGCACTTGTTGCTCTCTTGGTTACTGCAACTTTCTTAGGTAGGGGCGCAAGCGTTAATAGCGGAACTCAATACGAACTCCCTAACGTCGTTGGTTTAACGCAAGAGGCAGCGAGTAATTTATTGGGCGGATTTACTATCAATATTCAGCGGGCACCTGATTCACGAATTCCTAGGGATCGAGTTGCTAGCCAACTTCCACTAGCAGCATCAAAAGTTCAAAAGGGAAGCAGTGTCACGCTCACGATCTCTGATGGCCCTGGAGACACGATTATTCCGGCAGATCTCATTGGTAAAACCCTGGCACAGGCGCGAGATTTGCTTGCATCAGTAGGTCTCATTATTAGACAGGCGATTCCAGTTGACTCTAATCAAGCCCCCGGAATTGTAATTAGTGTCTCTCCCTTGCCTGGGACAACTATTCCTGCAGGAAGCGGAGTTATATTACAAATTTCTTCAGGCAATATTGAAGTTCCGGAGTTGATGGGATTATCTGAAATTCAAGCAAGAACAATTCTTATTCAAGCAGGTTTCTTAGTTAATGTGATTTATGCAAGTGATCCCGCGCAAGAGGCCGGAACAGTATTAGCTCAAGCGCCAGCGGTCGGTTCAACTCAAAATATTGGTTCTTCAGTCACGGTGACAATTAATAAATTAGATTGAGCCAATTCTGTAATAATGCGTGACCGTGTTCGGTTAGAACAGACTCTGGGTGAAATTGCACTCCATATATCGGCAGCCTCTTATGTGCAATCGCCATTACATCCTTACTCTCTGTTTCGGCAGTAACAGTGAGCTCTTCTGGTAGCGAACTCTTTTCAACAAGAAGCGAGTGATAGCGAGTAGCTTTATAAGGAGTAGGCAGGTCTGCGAAAATTCCTGATTTATTGTGGTTAATTGATGACGTCATTCCGTGTAGCAAAACTGGAGCGTTGATTATGCGAGCGCCATATGCAGCTGCAATTACTTGATGTCCCAGGCAGACTCCGAGAAGTGGAATGGATTGATTCGCGCAGTGCTTAACAATCTCCACGCTAACTCCAGCCTCTTCCGGCCTGCCCGGCCCGGGTGAGATCAGCACCCCATCGAAATTAGATGCTTCGGCGGCGGTGATCTCATCATTGCGGTAGACATCTGTTTGAGCACCGAGCTCTTGGAGGTATGAGACAAGATTAAAAACAAAAGAGTCGTAGTTATCGATAACCAATATTCGGGGCCTACTCTTCACCGCCACATTCTCTCCCTTTCCCTCTTCTTTATCTAAAGGCGTGGGTGGTGTAACCTTCTCGCATGCCTAAATCACCTCTGCGCAAGAAGGAAAAGCCTTATATTCCTGAATCTGTAGCTCATGCCGCTCCGGTTCCGACCGAGAGCCCTAAGTGGTTAGCCCCAGTCATGGTTGGCGCCTTTATCGCTGGCCTCATCTGGATCGTTATTTTCTACGTCTCAGCTACCGCCTATCCCATCCCAAATATTGGGGCCTGGAACATGGTTGTTGGTTTTGGCTTTATTGCACTGGGCTTTAGCCTGGCAACGCAGTGGCGCTAAACAATCTAGATAATTTAACGCTGGAATTACTCTAAATAACACGCTTGTAATTCTCCACATGGTGGATAAAACCTGTGGATAAGCCCGCCCGTCATTGGAAGGTCCCTCCCTGCTCATTCTCAGGAACCTCCCAGCCAATGGGAGAATTCTTTCCATCAGTTAAGCAACCGCCCAGGTTGCAGCTACTAACTAGATGAAGGGCTAAGAGATGAACGCAGTAAAAGAGAAGAGCGCGATTGAAGTAGATAGCGCGGTTGTTACCCAACGCATCCTTGTTGTTGATGATGAACCTAATATCTCTGAACTTATTGCTACCAGTTTACGTTTTGTAGGTTTTGAAGTTCGTACTGCATCCAATGGATCAGAGGCGCTGATTACTGCAGAAGAGTTTCGCCCGCACGCAATTATCCTCGATGTAATGATGCCGGGACAAGATGGCTTTGAGGTCTGCCGACAATTACGCCAAGATGGACATGATGTTGGCGTTCTCTTTCTGACCGCTAAAGACACTACAGAAGACAAGATTGAAGGTTTAAGCAATCGCGTAGGTGGCGATGATTACCTCACCAAGCCATTTAGTCTGGAAGAGTTGGTTGCTCGCGTTCGTGCGCTCTTGCGTCGAATTGGTGTTACACAAATCGCTGAAGATGAAGAGAAGATTCGATTTGCAGATCTTGAATTAGATGAGGCAACTCATGAAGTACATCGCGCCGGAAAGTTAATTGATTTCTCCCCTACTGAATTTACTCTTCTTCGTTATTTAATGATCAACGCAAATCGTGTTGTAAGTAAGTCACAAATTCTGGACCATGTATGGCAATACGATTTCGGTGGCGATGCTGGAATTGTCGAAACTTACATCTCCTACTTACGTAAGAAGTTACACGTCGAAGGTCCGGAGCTTATTCACACCGTTCGCGGAGTTGGATACCGTATGCGCCTGCCTGCTGCTAAATAAAGCTACGTCAAAAGAAGTAGAATCTCGACATGAATACGGTGCGCAAGCCACTCACGCGCTTTTCTGCGGGCAACTGGCCGTTGCGCAATCGTCTCATCCTGATTCCGGTCTTGCTCTCTGCGATAGCAATTGTTTCATCGGATTTTGCATCGACCACTTTGATGCGTTCATTCCTCGTCAAACAAGTCGATTCGCAACTTAACTCCATCGCTGGCGGCTCAATATTGCGGCTCGATCGCGCCGGAATTGATCCAAATTTTGTAGAGCGAGATGACGACGGAGATAGTTTTCGCCCTGTCCAACCTCTCGGTGGAGTCCCAACAGCCACCTCGGTCACCGTTCTTGATGTGAGCGGAAAAGTATTGGCTCGCTTCGGTGGCGAGCTAGAAGGTTCAAGTGCCACCAGTCCATTTGCTGGCTTTACTCCAATCGATGTCATCGAGAAGAACGATCGACCTTTTACGATTAAAGAAGAGGCAGGTAATCCTGACATCCGCGCACTCGCCAGATTACTTCCATCTGGTGAAGGAACAGTAATTGTCTCGGTCACCCTTGAGAGCGTGGATCGAACACTTGGACAATTACGTTGGCTCTATCTTCTTATTAGTTTGATCGTCCTCTCGCTCATCGCGATCATTGCATGGTTGATGATTCGTTTAAGTCTGCGTCCTCTTCGCAATATTGAAAAAACTGCGGCGGCAATTGCCGATGGAGATTTCTCTGCGCGATTGGAAGAAAATCATCCAGGGACCGAAGTCGGTCATTTAACGCAATCACTCAACACTATGCTTTCGCGGATCGAGAGCTCATTCGCTGCGCGCACTGAATCCGAAGCAAAACTCCGTCGATTTGTGGCAGATGCCAGCCATGAACTTCGCACGCCATTGACCGCGATTAGAGGTTTTGCTGAACTCCATCGACAGGGCGCTGTTGAAGGCCCAGATAAAGTTCGTGAACTTATCTCGCGGATCGAACGAGAATCAATTCGCATGGGAACACTTGTTGAAGATTTGTTATTACTTGCGCGGTTAGATCAACATCGCACCGTTGAACGCGAAGCGGTCGATATCTCTCTGCTCGTCCAAGAAGCGGTGGCATCGGCACAAGCGGCCGGCCCTTCCCATCCCATAACAATCTTCTCGCCCGATGAAGAGATTTTCGTGCTCGGCGACTCCATGCGCATTCATCAATCGCTAGCTAATCTGCTGGCAAATGCTCGCACTCACACTCCTGCCGGCACCGCTATTACCGTTGCCATCACTCAAACTCAGAATGAAACTTTGGTGGCCGTTAGCGATAGCGGGCCGGGGCTGAGCTTGGAACAGCAGGCGAGAATTTTTGAGCGTTTCTATCGAGTCGATTCATCTCGAACTCGGACAAGTGGTGAAGGTAGTGGACTTGGGCTTTCAATCGTTGAAGCGGTTATGAAATCAAATGGCGGCAGCGTAAGTGTTCAATCAGAACTGGGTAAAGGTTGTACTTTCACATTGCACTTCCCCATTACTGAAGAATAATTCAGGCTGGATTGCTCTCCATCGCGCGCAGAGTGTCAATCCGCTCTTGAATAGGCGGATGTGACGAGAACATTTTTGATACCGAAGTCGCATCCAATGGCGATTCAATCCAGATGTGAGCAACAGCAGTCGAACGTTGTTGAACAACGGTGCTATCCCGCGCTAAAACTTCTAGAGCCGAACGCAGCCCGGCGGGGTTTCGCGTAAAGGCCACGGCAGTTGCATCAGCTAGGGATTCACGCTTGCGAGAAATTGCGGACTTTAAAAGAATGGCGGCTAAGGGAGCCAGGATCAGAACTACTAGTGAGAAAACTAAAACAAGTGGGTTGGAATTACTATTCCTATTATCTCTCCGACCGCCGAACCACATCATGCGCATAATGAAATCGCTGAGCAGGGCAATTGCGCCGGCGGTGGTCGCGGCAATCGCTGAAACTAATGTGTCTCGATTTGCTACATGCGCCATCTCGTGAGCGATAACGCCTTGAAGTTCATTGCGATCCATCACTTCCAGAATTCCAGTTGTGAAGGCAATCAGGGCGTGCTTTTCATCGCGGCCGGTCGCAAAGGCATTAGGGGCACTATCTTCAACTATCGCCACCTTGGGCGTGGGCAGACCACTTGCAATACAAACTTCTTGAACTAGATCAAAGAGTTTTGGATTATCGTCATAACTAATCTGCCGCGCACCAGTCATCGTTAAAACTAATTTATCTGAGGAGTAGTAAGAGCCCCAGACAGAGATCAGAGAGATTGTTACAGCAATGGGGATGATGCCGATCCCACCTTGACCAAAGTAGGTAAGCGCGGCGTAAACCACAACTGTTACAAGTATCGCCATTCCTGCAAGTAAACCAAAGGTTTTACGCTGGTTTGAGGCCTGTAGCGCGCGGAAGTTAGGTGCCGACATTATTAAGAATTAGAACTTAACATTTGGTGTCTGGCGGTTTTGTGGGTCATCGACAACGTAGAACTCGCGAGTTGTTACGCGCGCCAACGGAACAAAGAGTGATGAGGGAATCGTCTTAACTGCTTGGTTGAGCGAACGCACATTGTCGTTATAGAACTGACGAGCAAATGCAACTTTGTTTTCAGTTGTAGACAACTCCTCCTGAAGTGATAAGAAATTTGTAGATGCTTTAAGATCGGGATAAGCCTCAGATACCGCTAGTAATCCGCGGAGTGCTTGCGTGAGTGCGCCATCAGCCGCCGCAACATCAGTGACTGAGGTTGCTGATGTCGCTCGTGCTCGTGCATTAACCACGCTTTCTAGCGCAGACTTCTCGTGCGAGGCATAACCTTTTACTGTCTCCACTAAATTAGGGATCAGATCAGAGCGCCGCTTGAGTTGAACTTCAATCTGCGAAAAAGCTTCGTCGACTGAGATATTTAGGCGTATGAGTTTGTTATAACCCGAGATAGCGTAGAGAGCAATCAGCACAAGTGCCGCGATAACGATAATCAGAGTAGTAGACATGGAAAAAGTCTACTTAACTTTGGTGATTATTGAATTTTGGATTTGTGGAAATTGAGCCAAGACTTGCTGGCGGTAGGCCCGCGTTGTCCTTGGTAGCGAGATCCGTACTGCGCTGAGCCGTAAGGGTGCTCAGCTGGAGATGAGAGTTTGATGAGACAGAGCTGACCAATCTTCATTCCTGGAAAGAGTTTGACGGGAAGGTTTGCTACGTTAGAAAGTTCGAGAGTGATATGTCCAGAAAATCCTGGATCGATAAATCCTGCGGTGGAGTGAGTCAGTAGGCCAAGGCGACCGAGTGAAGACTTGCCTTCAAGGCGACCGGCAATATCGTCTGGCAGGGTGATTACTTCATAGGTACTTGCGAGAACGAATTCGCCTGGGTGCAAAATGAAATCTTCATCGGGGTCGACTGCTATCTCGCGGGTGAGTTCGTTCTGCTCAATAGAAGGGTCAATTACCGAGTACTTGTGATTCTCAAAGACTCGGAAAAACCGGTCGAGGCGAACATCCACGCTGGAGGGTTGGATCATGGCGGCATCGAATGGCTCGACTTTGACTCGGCCTGAGTTAATCTCTATATGAATATCGCGGTCACTGAGTAGCACGGCGAAACCCTATCGCGCGGGGAGGCAGAACACCTGCACGACCTGCCTTGATTAAGTTACTGGCCAGTAGCATTATTAGCTCATGAGCCATTACATCTCCAACCTCCGTGATATCGAATTCTGTCTCTATGACCTCTTAGGTCAGGAGAAAATTCTTGGTACTTCAATATATGCAGACATCGATCGCGAAACTGCGATGGGAATGCTCGAAGAGGTAAAGCGAATGGCTGAAAATGATCTCGCCGCCTCATTTGTTGAAGGCGACCGCGTTGGAACAGTTTTTAATAAAGAGACTGGCGATATCAAACTTCCTGCAAGTTTCATTAAGTCCTATCGCACGTATATGGATAATGAATGGTGGCGTATTGATGCGCCAGTTGAATTGGGCGGAACTTCTATACCCGCCTCATTGCGATGGGCTATCGCGGAAATGATTTTAGGTTCAAACCCTTCTATTCATATTTATGCATCAGGCACCGCCTTTGCTCACGTTGCGCATATGTTTGGAACACCAGAGCAATTGAAGATTGCAAAATTAATGATTGATCGCGATTGGGGCGCGACCATGCAGTTGACTGAACCGGATGCTGGTTCAGATGTTGGCGCGGGTCGAAGCAAGGCTGTACAACAACCAGATGGCACATGGCACATAACCGGAACAAAGAGATTTATTACTTCTGGGGATTCAGATCTCAATGAAAACATTATTCACTTTGTACTTGCTCGCCCCGAAGGTGCCGGTCCTGGTACTAAAGGTCTGAGTCTTTTCTTAGTTCCTAAATTCATGTTTGATTTTGAGACTGGCGCTCTAGGTAAGCGCAACGGTGCCTATGTCACCAATGTTGAACACAAGATGGGCTTGAACGTATCTGCTACTTGCGAGATGAATCTCGGTGAGAAAGAGCCAGCAGTTGGATATTTACTTGGCGAAGACCATAACGGCATCGCGCAGATGTTTAAAATTATCGAATATGCGCGCATGATGGTGGGTACAAAAGCTATTGCCACACTATCTGCTGGGTACCAACAAGCACTGGCCTACGCAAAGGTCCGTGTCCAAGGTGGAGACATGAAGACGATGGCAGACAAGGCAAGTCCACGCGTCACAATTATTCATCACCCAGATGTTCGTCGATCATTGATGGTGCAGAAGTCTTATTCCGAAGGTATGCGCGCTCTTGTTCTCTACACCGCATCGATTCAAGATCAGATTGCGCTCGCTCGCGCTGCAAACGATGAGAAGCTTTCGGACTGGGAGGCTCTTAACGACTTATTGCTCCCGATTGTTAAGGGTTATGGCAGTGAGAAATCTTGGGTTCTATTAGGAACTGAATCGCTGCAAACTTTTGGTGGATCCGGCTTTACTCAAGATTGGCCACTGGAGCAATATGTGCGCGATGCAAAGATCGATACTTTGTATGAAGGCACTACAGCAATTCAAGGACTTGATTTCTTCTTCCGTAAGATTGTCAAAGATGGTGGGCGCGCACTTACGCTTCTTGCTAAAGAGATTGGAACTTTCGCTTCAACCGGCGGAGAACTCGCTGCTGAGAAAGCGGCACTCGCTAAAGCGCTGCAAGAAGTAAATGAAATGACTGGAGTTCTTGTTGGTTTTGCTATGGAATCTCAATCTAAGCCAGACGAGATTTATAAAACTGGACTAAATACATCGCGCTTCTTAATGGCTGTTGGAGAAATAATTATCGCTTGGTTGTTATTGCGTCAGGCAGATATTGCAATCTCTAAATCAGCAAATCCAGGAAGAGATGCGGATTTCTTCGCTGGCAAGATTGAGTCTGCGAAATTCTTTATCCGAACAGTTCTTCCTCATATCTCGGCTGAAAAAGCGATTTTAGAGAGCGAAGATGGTGGGCTAATGAATATCTCCGAGGCCGCCTTCTAAATCAGCTAGAGTTGCTGGGTGTTGAAGAGCTACCGAGCAGAGTTATTCCTTGCCTTAGGAGCACTCACCTTTGCCTTCAATGGCGTCATTTCTAAACTGGTTTTGCAGGGTGGTCTCTCTCCTTGGCACTTAACTGAGATCCGAACTACTGGCGGTTTTTTAGCAACACTTATTTATATTCTTGCCAAGAATCCTCGCTTATTGCGTGCCACTAAGCGCGAACTTCCGGCGCTAATTTGCTTCGGTCTATTTGCGGTGGCTGCAGTTCAAGCCCTTTACTTCATATCTATCGAACGCTTGCATGTGAGCATCGCATTGATTATCGAATTCACTTCACCCATTTGGATTGCGCTCTGGTTGCGTTTCGTGAGACGTCGCCAAGTATCTCCCTTGATGTGGTGGGGCGTAACGGTTGGTCTGATCGGCTTAGTACTCCTTGCCCAGGTTTGGAGAGGCATGACTCTCGACGGTATCGGCGTACTGGCAGCGCTCTTGAGTGCTTTTGCTATGGCCTTCTATTTCTTGATGGGCGAATCATTGGGCAAGAAACGCAGCTCCGAAGTGCTTATGGTTTGGGGACTTGGCGTTGCCGCACTCGCATTTGCGATTGCACTTCCGTGGTGGAACTTTCCGTTCTCATATCTAAATACATCTATTGATCTGCAGGGTCGTTTTGCTAACAATCATTTACCTGCCTGGGCTTTAATAATTTGGGTTATCGTGATGGGAACTGTTGTTCCTTACTTTCTTACCCTTACCGGGCTGCGCGGATTAAATGCATCAACATCGAGTGTTATCGGAATGCTAGAGCCAATCTTTGCGGGGATTTTTGCATGGTGGTGGCTCTCTGAATCCTTTAACCAGATTCAACTCCTTGGTGCGGTAGTAATACTCGTGGGTATCTATCTCGCCGACCGCTCGCGACGTTCGGCTTAAGGTAAATTGAGCCCATGGAAATTTTCGCTGATCTGCTCGCCGCTAACAAAGACTTTGCAGCTGGCTTTAAATCTGAGAAGTTGTCGGGTGAAGCAAAGAAGGGTTTAGCGATTGTCACATGCATGGATTCACGCATTGACCCCCTGCATATTGTTGGAATGCGAGCTGGGGATGCAAAGATACTTCGCAACGCAGGAGCACGCGTTACCGAGGATGTACTACGTACCTTGATCCTCGCCACCCACCTGCTTGGTGTAAATCGAATTCTTGTTATGCCTCACACCGATTGCAAAATGGCTTCGGGCGAAGAGGCGGAGATTCATCAGGCTATTAAAGATAAATCTGGCGTGGATACTCGCAGCATTGAAATCAGAACTGTTCGGGATCAAATGAAAGCTCTTCAAATGGATATCACTCGCATCGAAACTTATCCATTGTTAGCAGCGAATCTCAAAGTTATGGGAGCGATTTATGATGTCTCCACTGGCTTGCTCTCGCCAATTAATTAATTACTCGTCCTTAACAAAACTCTCGCCCGCAAATGGTGCAGCAATATTGGCAAAACGCGCGAAGTGCAATTGAGCAGCGACTGGAATGGTACGAGTAGGACCGTTACGGTGCTTAGCAATAATTAAATCTGCCTCGCCTTGACGATTATTCGGATCATAAGAATCTTCACGATGAAGCAAAATTACTAAGTCAGCATCTTGCTCGATAGAACCAGATTCACGCAGATCAGAGAGCATCGGTTTCTTATCTGCACGTTGCTCTGGACCACGATTGAGCTGGGAGATAGCGATAACAGGTACGCCGAGCTCTTTTGCGAGCAACTTAAGTGAACGCGAGAATTCAGAGACTTCTTGTTGGCGGCTTTCGACTTTCTTACCCGATGACATCAACTGCAAGTAGTCGATAACAATAAGTTGAAGGTCATTACGCTGCTTGAGACGACGCGCTTTAGCACGGATCTCCATCATGGACATATTGGGAGAATCATCAATAAAGAGAGGAGCGTTGGAGATTTCGCCCATGCGCTTTGCTAGGCGGCCCCATTCGTCATCATTGAGAACGCCGGAGCGAATGTTTCCGAGCATAACCTTTGCCTCGGCAGAGAGCATGCGCATCGTAATTTCAGATCGGCTCATTTCAAGGGAGAAGATCACCGAGGTCTTGCCCTCGTGGATGGATGCGTAGCGAGCAATATCTAGACCTAGTGTTGATTTACCAACTGCAGGGCGCGCTGCAAGAACAATCATATTTCCGGGATGAAGTCCGTGAGTGAGAGTGTCTAGTTCTTTAAATCCTGTCATCACACCTTCGACCGCTTCACCACTTGAAATCTTTTCAATCTCATCGAGTGCATTAGGGAGAAGTTCGGCTAAGCGAATGTAATCCTCGGATGCGCGGCGCTCTGTAACATCGTAAATCTCTTGCTGGGCCACATCAACAGCATCATCAACATCGCCCTCTTTGGAGTATCCGAGTTGAACAATCTTTGTACCGGCTTCAACAAGGCGCCGCATAATCGCGTGATCGCGAACAATGCGTGCGTAGTAACCAGCATTCGCGGCAGTAGGAACGGAGGAGATTAAAGTGTGAAGATATGGCGCACCACCTGCGCGGGCAATATCACCACGCTTTGTTAGTTCAGAAGCAACAGTGACAGGATCTGCAGGTTCGCCGCGGCCATATAAATCGAGAATCGCATCGTAAATTAATTCATGTGCTGGACGATAAAAATCGCGCTCCTTGAGTACTTCAACAACATCGGCGATAGCTTCTTTGCTTAACAACATTCCGCCGAGTACGCCCTGTTCTGCGTTTAAATCTTGTGGTGGAGTGCGTTCGAATTCAACAGATTGCGGAGCGTTGTAGCGCGCAGTGTTGGTCGATCCACTCGAACCATTCTGTGGTGGAAACTCTGCGATGCTCATGTGCAAAGAGTGCCAGCGAGGGGTGACAGTTGCTCTAGGCCTGTGCGTGAGGTTGTGGAGAGGTCGGGAAAAACTGGGGGTAACTGGTGGATAAAGCGCTCTTGCCTGTGGGTAAGAAGGGGATAACTCTGGATATATCCTGGATTTGAGCGTGCTTTGGCCTTGCTGACCTGTGGGTAAAGATTTATTTCAACATCTCAATATATGACATAAGAAAACCCCACCAAGGATCTGGCGGGGTTTATCTAAGGCTGAACTAATTAATTAAGCGGCTACCACATTGATGGAGATGGTCGCAGAGACAGCTGGGTGAAGTGAGACCTTTGCTGCGTGCTTACCGATCTTCTTGATGTGACCAGTCAACTTAAGATCATGGCGATCGATATCGATGCCAGCTGCTGACTTGATTGCTGCAACGATATCTTTGTCGGTAACAGAACCGAACATAGAACCTGTTGCGCCGACCTTTACCTTGACGGTGATTTCTGCGGCTTCAAGCTTTGCCTTTACCTCTTTAGCGTGATCTTGGCTTTCAATCTCGCGTGCTGAACGAGCGCGACGAATGCCTTCAATCTGCTTCTCTCCGCCTTGTGACCATGCAATTGCATTGCCGCGAGGAAGGAGGAAATTGCGTGCGAAACCATCTTTGACGGTTACGACATCACCAGCGGTACCTAGGCCTGCAACTGAGCGAGTAAGAATGAGTTTCATTGTTCGGCTCTCCTTAGCGTGCTGTCGAGGTGTAAGGCAGAAGTGCCATTTCGCGGGAATTCTTAACCGCGGCGGCAATCTGACGTTGGTGTTGTGTGCAAGCGCCTGTTACTCGGCGAGCGCGGATCTTGCCGCGATCGGAGATGTACTTGCGAAGTGTGTTGAGATCCTTGTAATCGATATACGTGACCTTGTCACGGCAGAACGAACATGGCTTCTTCTTGAACTTCTTCATTGCCGCAGCCGACATCTTGCTGACTTTTGGCTTTGGCTTAAGTGTCTTGTTATTTCTTGCGCCCACTGTGGTGCTCCTTTTTAGGATGCCCCGCTACTTCATCTGAAGTGGCAGGAATGGTTGATTATTTAGAAGGGAGGTTGATCGTCAGAACCAGCTGATGACCAGCCGCCTCCGACGGGAGCTGCAGACCATGGGTCTTCAGCTGAAGCAGTTTCGACAGGAGTTGAGAATGAACCGGCTCCGCCAGTAGATGCACCGCGATTAATCTTGGTGACCTTAGCAGTTGCGTTGCGAAGTGATGGACCTACTTCGTCAACTTCAACCTCAAATACTGTGCGCTTCTCGCCCTCTTTGGTTTCGTAGCTGCGTTGCTTTAAACGACCAGAGACAATTACGCGCATACCGCGAGTAAGTGACTCTGCAACGTTCTCTGCTGCTTGACGCCAAATTTGGCACGAGAGAAAGAGGCTATCGCCATCCTTCCATTCGTTTGTAGCCTTATCTAAATAGCGGGGAGTTGAAGCGACCGTAAACTTTGCAACCGCAGCACCAGAAGGTGTGAAGCGCAGTTCAGGATCGTTTACTAAGTTACCGATCATCGTGATGTTGGTATCTCCAGCTGCCATATTTCTCTCTCTTATCTACTTTTCGATGTATTAGTTAGGTAATGAATTTATTCTGGACGTACGACTTTGGTACGTAGAACAGATTCGTTCAAATTTAATTGACGGTCTAGTTCCTTGATTGCCTCTGGACCACAGTGCATATCTGCAACTGCGTAAATTCCTTCAGCTTTCTTATTGATTTCGAAGGACATACGGCGACGTCCCCAGATATCGAGCTTGTCTACAGTTCCACCAGAATCTTTAATAATCTTGAGATACGTCTCAAGACTTGGCTGGACTGTGCGCTCTTCTAATTCAGGATCAAGAATGACCATGAGTTCATAATGACGCATGTGTTAACCCCACCTCCTCTGGACTAAAGCGGCCACGGAATTTCCGCAGCAGGAGGGTTACTCGTTCCTTCGGCGAAAACTGCGGCGCAGCTCTCAATGAAGGAAGGCTAAGCCTAACCGCTGACTGCGGTAGTCGGAAATTGCGGTTGCTGTGGGACGTCAGGCGGTGTGGATTTACGCATGAGGCTGGCACAGAACCAGGCCAGAGCCCCCAGGCGCACAAAGATGCTTGCCGCATACCAGTGGCTAGAAAGTCCGAAGCGGGAGCCGGTAAAGAGAGCTAGGTACTGCCAGATGGCGAAGTGATAAATCAATTCGCTGCCCTGCCAAATCCAATAAGCGGTGCGATCGCGGGCGTTCTGTAATGCGAGTATCGCAAGCGGGGTTAGCCACAAAATATATTGAGGTGAGTACACCTTGCTGGCGGCAGTGAATATGGCGACGATAACAAATGCGCATTGTGCGAGACTTGGAATGCGTTCGATTCTTAAGAGATAGATTGCATAAGCAAGTGCACCTATCGCGAAGAGAATAAATGAATTAGTGCTTACATTTGATAATTTCACTCCAAAGATATGTATTCCAATCCAGAGCGATCCCCAATCTGCGGGGCGTGCGGCGTTCAATTCAAAGAAGCGATACCACCCTTGCGGTGTAGTAACCGCGAACGGAATGTTTATTACTGCCCATGTACTTAATGTGATAGCAAAATATTTAAGAAGAGCGCTAATTGCGAAACGGCGTATAAAGATAATAAGAATAGGAACGAGTAACACTATCGGGAAAAATTTTGTAGCGATTGAAAGCCCAAGTAGCAGAGCACTTGGTATGTAGCGCCTCTGGTCAAAGAAATAGATTGCAGCTACTGCAGATATCACCGCCCAAAGATCCCAATTAATGTAGAGGCTTGCTACAACAGCGGGTGAGAGCGGTAAGAGAAACCAGAGTTTAGGTTTCATTTTTGCAATGAGAACTACTGTTGCAAGAAAGAGCAATGCAATAAATAGAGCATTGATATCAAAATAGTTTCGAATGGAATTATCGCTATCACCTACAAGAAAGGATGTCGCCCACATGACCATCGCAGTACCTGGCGGGTATTCCACAGAATTTGTTACGCTACTAAATGGCCATGTATGAGTAGATAAGCCGCGTGAATCAAAGAGCGCGGAGAGGTCGGAATAGCATGCATGTACATACTCATCTGGTTGAGCCCAGTTTGTTTCGCGACAATGTTGGAATTTAGCAAACGAGAGTAATGCGGCGAGAAGTCCGAGTGCGACCGCGCTTTTCACGGTAAAGCTCGCAAACTTCACTGCGGGCTATCTCTTTTTTGTGGGAGTGGGCGTTGGGGTTGGAGTCGGTATCGCTAATGAAGGATCAAGAGTGGGGACGGCATCAACCATATTGATTGGTTCGATGCCATTGACGTTAGCTGGTTCTGGGAATCTTTCGATAGGTAGGCCCTTAAGCGCCTTCTTCATGTAGGCGTTCCAAATCATTGCCGGATAAGTGCCGCCCGTTACTGAACGCAGGCCACCGATTCCATTCAGCGACAAAGTTGCATCGGTTCTAAACATCGCCACGCTCGTTGCCAATTGTGGGACATATCCGTTGTACCAAGCCGCTCCGTTGTTGGTTGTTGTTCCGGTTTTGCCGGCGCTAGGTCGACCAAAACTAGAGAGCGCCCATGCCGAAGTTCCACGAATTGGAACTTGTTCGAGTGCATAAGTCAGATCGGCGATGATGTTGGGTTGAAAGACCTGTTGTGTAGAAATGCTGCCTTGATAGAAGATGCCACCGTTTGATCCAAGTACTTCTTTGATGATGAATGGTTTGGAGTAAAGACCGTTCGCCGCAAAAGTTGCATAAGCATTGGCAACATCAATGACGTGAGGACTAGATACTCCCAATGAAATTGAGGGGGTGGCTATCATTTCAACACTTGAAGGAATACCAGCTCTTCGTGCCGCGTCGACCACATTTTCAACTCCTGCTTTCATTCCAAGCGGAACAAATATGGTGTTCACTGAGTGAGCGGTTGCTTCTAGTAAATCAATATCCCCGAACTGCTCGTTGCTGTAGTTGAAAACTGGATACGGCTTCTGTGCACCAATGTCGTCGTACACCTTTGGTGATCCACCATTCCAGATGGAAGTTAATGGAATTCCATTCTCTAACGCCGCAATGATTGCAAAAGGCTTATATGTTGATCCGGCCTGTGCAATTGATTGGGTGGCGTTATTTAGTTGGCTTACTAAATAATCTTTACCACCGTACATAGCAACTATTTCACCAGTGCCAGGTCTAATTGATATGAGGCCAACTTTTAAATCGTCGGGAATCTTTTGCGGAATGATTTTATCTACCGCATCTACCGCAGCGGTTTGTGCTCTCTTTTCGAGGGTAGTTTTAATGACATATCCACCAGTTTGTAACTGCTCTTCGGTGAAACCCAGATTTTTGAGTTCGTGAACGACCCATGAAATTAAATACCCTTTAGGTCCGGCGAGCGCTCCAGAAGTTACGCGATCTTTAATAACTGGAAATTTCACTGCCTTGTACTCTGCCTCATTAATCCATTTGGCTTTGTACATTCCATCTACGACGTACTGGAATCGATATTGAAGGCGTTTGAGATTATTTTCCCCGTACGAAGGATCAAAGAATCCTGGTGCATTGAGAATGCTTGCGAGAACTGCGGCCTGCGAAATAGTTAACTGTTTGACGCTCCTGCCAAAATAGACTTCAGAGGCGGTCTGGATTCCATAAGAGCCTCGCCCGAAGTAAATAGTGTTGAGATAATTCTCGAGAATCTGATCCTTGGACATTTGTTGTTGTAATTTAATTGCTATAACGAACTCTTTTACCTTGCGGATAATTGTTCGCTCAGGACTAAGAAACGCTGTCTTTGCATATTGCTGAGTAATAGTGGAGCCACCACCGCCTTTACCGAGACTCTTAATGTTGTCCCAAATTGCCCGAGCGATTCCTTGTGGGCTAATCGCACTCTCGCTGTAGTAATTGCGATCCTCGGCAGCCATTACCGCCTCACGAACATGTAATGGGATGTTTGCTAATTTAACGATGGTTCGATTTTCAGAACCTAGGCGTCCTACTTCTTGACCATCTGCATATTGAATTATGGTGGATTGGCTATTTACAAATGCATTAGGGTCTGGGATCGAAACGGTGAAATATGCAATCAGAAATGCAAGTGCGCCGAGGATGAAACCTAAACCGCTACCGAAAATTAGTAGGCGTATCGCTAATTGCTTAATGCGAGCGCGCTCCCAATGAATTCCCGATGCCATGATGAAAGGTTACTGGTGTTACCTGCGTTTGCCCTCACTTGGCATATACCAAGCCTTTACTCGACCGTCTGGGCGGGCAGCGCCAGTCAGATGTCCCCAATCATCGTCCTCCATAGTGTGCGATTTGCGGGGTGCTTTACGTGCAACGCCATCTCCCAATAAATAGGAGTAGATCAAATGGTTCCAGCCGCAGTCAAGACAAATCTCTACCGTGTAGACGCGGAACTCGCCATATTCGTTCTGCATCTCATCGAGTTCGGCCAGAGATTTGATTCGACCTGAGTATTGGCCGAGTTGATCACCAAAGGCGTAACGGAGCTCTCGAATATTCAATTTCTTGCAGATTGGGCATTCGCGCTTAGTTATCTCGCCGTGATACTCGGCTGCGCGTTTTAAATATGGATCGGCGTCACATGCATCAAGGGCAGACACTGAGCCTCGGCGGAGAGAAACTAACGTAGCGCGACGATCAAGTGAATAATCGATGAGATCTCGTTTTGACCACATAATCCGATAAGGATAATCCCCAATTAGTTACTACGCTCGGGGGCGTGGTGCTTACTCAAAAATTGCGCGCCCTCCTATCTATTAGGTGGTTGGGGCAGCTTACGGATGGGGTTTTTCAATCTGCCCTGGCCTCCTTTGTGCTCTTCTCTCCCGAGCGCGCCCCGAGTGCCATAGATGCGGCTGCTGCTTTCGCCGTAGTTCTACTGCCGTATTCAATCGTTGGGCCTTATGTCGGAATTTTTCTCGATCGATTTAGTCGCCAGCGAATAGTTACTTTCGCTAATACATTTCGTGCGCTAGATCTAATTATTGTTGCAATTCTTATTAAAGCTGGAGCTACGGGCCTGCTCCTCACATTCTTTGTACTACTTGCTTTCGGTGCGAATCGATTAATTCTTGCCGGCTTATCTGCCGGCCTGCCACTGCTCTCCCCTCGCGAAAGCTTGGTCGCAACAAACGCATTAGCTGTAACGGGTGGGACTATAAGCGTCGTTATTGGTGGTGGTATTGGAATAGGCATAAAGAATCTTTTGGATCACTCATCAAATAGTGACTTCTCAAGTTTTGTTGTAGTTCTTCTTGCAAGTGCCTCTTATCTTCTGGCCGCAGTAATCACTCAGCAATTAGGAAAGAAAGATATTGGTCCACACGAACATGAAGTAACGTCTGACATTCGTGGTCTTGCTGAAATGTTTGAGGGTTTCTCAATTCTTCGATCCCATGGCGATTCGCTTCGCGGAATTATCGCCACTGCTATTCAGCGCGGCGGGGTTACAGCACTTACATTGATGGGTTTATTGCTCGAGCGAAATACCTTTCATTCACCAGATAACCCGGATGCTGGCTTGAGAGGATTTGGTTACGCACTTGCTATTGCCGGCGTCGGTGTAGGTATCGGTTCAATTCTTAGTCCTTGGGCAGTTGCACATCTGGGTCGCCACAAGTGGATTAGGTTCTCACTTATTGGTCCAGTTCCAATTCTGATTCTCTTTGCAGTAAATCAAGGACAGATTATTTTCATCCTTACTGCATTTTTTGTAGGCCTCTTTGGTCAAGGACTTAAAGTAACTAATGATGCTTTAGTGCAATCCAAGATTCAGGATGAATACCGCGGCAGAGTCTTTGCATTTTATGATGTTGCAGTCAACGCAGGAATTATGTCTGGCGCGCTAATGGCGGCAGCAATACTTCCTATTAGCGGGCAGTCTCATGTGTTGCCATTTGTGATGGCTGCTATCTATCTTTTTGCAGCACTCACTCTCTTGCGAAAGACTACTTTTGCTGCTGATTCCACCAAGTAAGTAGTTCTGCTTTCGCTGCCTCTTCACCCAATGGTCCGCGCTCCATTCGAAGGTCCAATAAGTATTGATATGCCTTGCCCACTATTGGAGATGGTGAAATACCCAAGATGTTCATAATCGCCAATCCATCAAGGTCTGGGCGGATCTTGTTGAGCTCCTCCTCTTCCATGAGTTGAATAATTCGTTCTTCTAATGAGTCGTAGGTTTGAGCTAATTTCTCAGCCTTTGCCTTATTGCGGGTGGTGCAATCCGCGCGAGTAAGCAGGTGGAGGTGAACTAAGAGATCTCCGGCATCGCGGATATATCTGCGAACTGCTGAATCAGTCCATTCACCTGTTCCGTACCCATGAAAACGTAGGTGGAGAAAGACCAGAGTAGATACATCTTTAATGATGTCATTGCTAAAACGCAGCGCGCGCAAGCGCTCCTTGGCCATTCGTGCGCCTACAACTTCATGGTGATGAAATGAAACACCACCACCAGGAATGAGCTCGCGAGTGCGTGGCTTGCCTATGTCATGGAGCAAAGCAGCTAAACGAATTACAAGATTGGGTCCGCCTAGTCGATCTTCTAGCGCAATAGCTTGCTCAAGAACCGTCAACGTATGTTCATAGACATCTTTGTGGTGGTGGTGTTCATCAATCTCTAATTTTAATTTAGGCAACTCGGGCAAGACAATGTTCGCCAACCCTGAGTCCACCAATATAGATAGCCCAGCACGTGGATTATTCGACATAATTAATTTCACTAGTTCATCATGAACGCGCTCAGCGGAGATTATAGTAATTCGTTCATTCATTTCTGTGATTGCTGTAAGCACTCCGGAATCTAAAGTGAAATCTAACTGCGCAGCAAATCGAGCGGCGCGCATCATTCGTAATGGATCATCCGAGAATGAATCTTCAGCTTTACCTGGAGTGCGCAATACTCTTCTCATTAAATCTGTAACACCGTCGAATAGATCAATGAATGTAGGTTGATCGGTCGTTAATTCGAGAGCCATTGCATTTACTGTGAAATCGCGACGACCCAAGTCTCCTTCGATGGAGTTTCCGAAATCAACATCAGGTTTACGACTATTTGAATCGTAACTTTCAGAGCGATATGTTGTAATTTCAATCGTGAGTTGACCGTGTTTTGCAGCGATAGTTCCAAACTGTGCGCCGGTCTCCCAAACAGCATCTGCCCACTTCTTTAAGATCTTAGAAGTTATATCTGGGCGCGCACTTGTTGTGAAATCTAAATCATTTCCTAGTCGTCCCAAAATTGCATCGCGAACTGGGCCGCCCACTAAAGCCAAGGTGTGGCCCGCCTCTTTAAATAGAGTGGCTAATTCGAGTGCGACGGGAGCGCCGCTCAACAGAGCTTCGGTGGCGCGATTGATCGCAATTGCGCGGGGGTCTGCCCCTAAATTATTCGGGCTCTGCGTCATCACATAGGCAAGGTTAGAGCAGTACCCTTGCTCTATGACCCCGGCACCTGGTGCGGGTGGCGAAGCCGTTTCTGCTCCATTAGTAAAGCGGAAAAAGCGCAGAAGAAAGCGCCCGGCTGGTTCACACTCACCTCACTCAACTTCAACGACTGGCGCAGATCAGAAAGCGCCCTCAAATAAAACGGCTACCGCCAACAAGCCTCAAAAGTCTGCTCCGCATAAACCCATGAAGTACGCCAAGCGTGTGGATGAAGTTAGTGCAGGTGGATTAGTCATTGATACAACAGGCACCAAGGGCTTACTTATTGGTCGTAAAGATTTAAAGGACCAAAAGGGTGAACGGCTCTTATGGTCACTGCCTAAGGGACATATCGAAGAAGGTGAGACGCCAGAAGAAGCTGCGATTCGTGAAGTGTGTGAAGAGACCGGCATTGAAAGTGAAATTTCTAAATCTCTTGGCGTAATCGATTTCTGGTTTATGGCTGGTGGAAAGCGCATTCATAAAACAGTTCATCACTATCTCTTTAAAGAGACTGGCGGCCATTTAGCACCACAAATTACCGAAGTTGATGATGTTGGATGGTTCCCACTCGAAGATATTATCTCGATGCTTGCCTACCCAGATGAGAAGAAGCTCATTGCTAAATCTGGGGAGATTAAACAGTGAAAAGCGCGAAGAGGATTCTCTTTCTCCTTGTTTTTACATCTCTCACTTCTCTTACTCTTATCTCTCCAGCTCAAGCAACAACCGTTATTTTTCTTACTGAACCAACACACCGTCAACTCGATGGCGCCTTTGTCGATGATGATCTAGCAACTCTTCTTTCCTACAACGGAACTCTTGGATCAAAGATTTTTAATCCGATTGCCGGATCGCGTATCTGGCAGATAGATCCCGCTTTGATTGATGAAGTTCAGTCTATGACCGAGCCCTATTTACTAAGCGATGGCACGAAAGGCGCAGGAACGACTGCCGCTCAAATCTGGCTTGAACGCCTGAAAAGCGTTACTCGTTATGACCAGATAATTGCAGCGCCTTATGGCAACCCTTCGGGATATTGGCTTAGAAAATTGCTTCCGCATGATGAAAGCTATTTTCTTACGGTTGGAGCAGAAAAGCTCCAAACTTTTTTTGGGCGCCCGGTTTCCGTCTCTATAACCTTCCCAACAAATAGCCAATTCCGGCTCAACAACCTTGTTTATGAATCATTCTTAGAAGCTAAAAAAGTTATCGCTGCCACGGCCAGCTATATGAGCTCTGCTGAGCTTGAGAAGTATCGGCTGCGAACAACTGCTGTACTCAATCCTTATCTAGCTCCCGCACGACGAGATTTTTTAGCGCGTGACACCACTGCAAACACCTTTGCGCTCTCACATATGATTCGTGTGGCTTCCAGTAAATTCACTGTCACTTCAGAGAAGCAATTGCTCCCAATTACAATCATTAATGATTTTGTAGGAGAAGCGAAGATAAAGATTTATGTTTCATCACTCAACAGCAAAGTGATTACTCAATCTCTGCCAGAAGAGGTATCTATCGCCGGAAGATCTAAGGTGCAGATAAAGATTCCTGTACAAGTAGTCACATCTGGAGAATCTGAAATTATGATTAAGGTCAGGAATCAACAAGGTGCACTACTTAGTGAACCCACGATATTTCCATTGAAACTTTCAGTAATTAGTCCTATCGCTACATGGGTTACCACTGGTGCGGCAATCACGCTCTTTGCAGCAGCGATTATCCAGAGTGCTCGACGAATTCGTAGGAAGCGAACATGACCAAGCATTCACTTCTCCGCTCCTCGACGGTAATGGCTGCTGGAACCGTTGTTTCTCGTATTACTGGGTTAATCCGCGGTCTTCTTTTAGTGGCGGTATTAGGTACAACAATTCTTGGAGATACTTTTAATGTTGCAAATACAATGCCAAATATTATTTATAACTTAATAATTGGCGGTGCACTCACTGCAGTCTTTGTCCCTCAAATTGTACGAGCAACTAAAGATAGTGATGGCGGAAATGCTTTCATCTCGCGTTTAGTTACTGCAACCACCGTTCTTCTTGCGGGATTAGTCGTTGTTACAACTATTGGTTCACCATTCTTAGTTCGAATATTCGCCACCGAATATGTCGGACGACCGGAATTTGATTTAACAGTCTCCTTTATGCGTTACTGCTTGCCACAGATTCTTTTTATGGGTCTATATGCACTATTAAGTCAGGTAGCGAATGCTAAAAATAAATTCGGTCCGATGATGTGGGCACCAGTTCTCAATAATCTTATTGCGATTCTTATTTTTGCCTGGTTTTTGCGTAGCTCGCATGATCTCTCGGTGGGAACAATTACTCAGAGCCAGGTAGCTTGGTTAGGGCTAGGCACAACGGCTGGGTTTGTTGCACAAGCGCTGATTCTTATTCCTGTAATTCGCCAGACTGGTGTAAAAATTACGGCACGCTTTGATTGGCGCGATCCCTCCATGCGCAAGTCAGTGCATCTTGCATCATGGACGCTGGCCTTTGCAGCGATATCCCAAATTAGCTATCTCATCACGGTAAACCTTTCTACTCGCGCGGCGGTACACGCACTCGGTGAAGGAATTACAACAGGCGTGGGTTTCAGTCCGTACTCAAATGCACTTCTTATCTGGATGTTGCCACACTCTGTCATCACAATCTCTATCGTTACCGCTCTACTTCCTGCTCTTGCTGGATTTGTACACGATAAGCGCCCAGACTTAGTTCACGATCAATTAGTCAAAACTATTCGACTGGTCGGCATAATCACTGTGCCTGCATCTGTTGCATTCTTTCTCTTCGGCCCCATTATGACTCGCGCGCTCTTCTTGGGAATTCCCGAAGGTGACGCGCAATATATCGGTCGCGTCTTAGCTGCCCTTGGCTTAGGACTCGCTCCCATGAGCGTTAATTTGATTGCGCTTCGGGGATTAAATGCCTTTGAAAATGTGAAGCTACAAGTTATTAGCAATCTCATTATGAATATTTTTGGTTCTATTCTCTGTGTAGTAGCAGCACTTACCTTAGAGGCGAAGTGGGTAACAGTTGGTCTTGCGGCAGCTTTGAGTGCGAGTTATTACTTAGGATCGTTTATTACTTTGCGGGCGCTGCGACGCTTTGAAATCAATATTCGAGTTCGAGAGATTGCCGGCCTATATGGCAAATTACTTGGGGCGAGCCTGCTTGTTGGTTTCCCATTACATATTTCACAGCGCCATCTTCCGGGCGGGAATATTGCCCACCTCATAGAGGTTCTTGTACTTAGTGGTTTAGGTTATTTAGCCCTTGCGCGGTTGATGCGCATTAGCGAAGTCACCAAACTTTTCGCGGTTCTAACATCACGCATGAAGTAGAGAAAGATAAGGTTGGTTCATGAGCGAAATTCATAACGTCGTAATAGTTGGTTCTGGCCCTGCTGGATATACAGCGGCGGTTTATGCTGCGCGCGCTCAACTTAACCCGATTGTTTATGAAGGCTCTATCACCGCTGGTGGGGCGCTTATGAACACAACTGAAGTAGAGAACTTTCCTGGCTTTCCAGAAGGTGTGATGGGTCCAGATCTTATGGATGCAATGCGCAAACAAGCAGAGAAGTTTGGCGCAAAACTTATTACAGATGACATTGTCGAGATGAAACTAGATGGTGAAATCAAGGTATTAACTGATGGTTCCGGCAATACCATGAAAGCAAAAGCTGTCATTCTTGCGACTGGATCTGCTTATAAAGAGATTGGTTTAACAAATGAGAAGCGGTTGTCTGGTCGTGGCGTCTCGTGGTGTGCTACCTGCGATGGTTTTTTCTTCCGAGAGAAAGTTGTTGCAATTGTTGGCGGTGGAGATTCTGCGATGGAAGAGGCAAATTTCCTTACTCGTTTTGCAAGTAAGGTCGTCCTGATTCATCGCCGTGACTCTCTGCGTGCATCAAAGATTATGGCTGACCGCGCTATGGCAAATCCTAAAATTGAATTCTTGTGGAACACCGAAGTTATCGACGTACTTGGTGCGGATCAAATGACCGGGTTGAAATTGAAGAACACTGTGGATGGCACAGAATCTGAGCAAGATTTTGATGGCCTCTTTGTTGCAATTGGCCACGTTCCTCGCTCTGAACTTATTGTTGGACAGATTGATTTAGATGCTGAAGGTTATGTGAAAGTCCAAGGTCGCAGCAGTAAAACAAATTTGACTGGGGTTTTCGCATGTGGCGACCTAGTCGACCACACTTATCGCCAAGCAATCACTGCGGCAGGTACTGGCTGCGAAGCGGCTCTGGATGCTGAGCGTTTCTTATCAGGACATTAATCTCGACTGAAACTAGACTTACCCAAACATAAAACAAAGAGATAAAAAAGGATAAATATGAGCTCAGCACAAGCAGTCACAGTCGCAAACTTTGAAGCAGAAGTACTACAAAGTACTACTCCGGTACTTGTTGATTTTTGGGCAGAGTGGTGTGGTCCTTGCCGCGCTGTTGGTCCAATCGTTGATGAGATTGCAAGTGAATATGCTGGAAAAATCAAGGTAGTGAAATTAAATACCGATGAAGAAGCAGCAATTGCCATGAAGTACGGAATCATGTCGATTCCTACCCTTAATGTCTTTGTTGGTGGTCAAGTAGTAAAGACAATTGTTGGCGCAAAGCCAAAGCCTGCTCTACTTAAAGAACTCTCTGAGTATCTCTAATCAATGACCGCCTCTGATCTCTCACTGGGCGATCATGGAGATGTTGTTGCTCAAATAACCAATACGCTCACACGTATCGGTTTCCTCTCCTCTGCTTCACATTCGTTTGATGCAATAGTGGAGAGTGCGGTTAAAGCATTTCAACAGGAGCGCGGACTTACCGTCACAGGAGTTGTAAGTGGCTCCACCTTGCGTGCGCTAGAAGATGCGCGATGGAAGTTAGGCGATCGAGTACTTTCTTTACAACCTCAATCACCGATGCGTGGCGATGATGTAACCGCTCTTCAAAACCGTCTGAGTCAGATGGGTTTTGATTGTGGGAAAATTGATGGCTATTACGGAGTGCGTACCGAGAGCGCGTTAAAGGAGTTTCAACAATCAGTTGGCACAAAGGTGGATGGCACATGTGGACCAGCAACTGTTATGTCATTAATGCGTTTGATAAAGACAGTATCAGGCGGTGCTCCTACTGGCCTTCGTGAAGATGCAATGCGAGCTAGTCGCGGCCCTGCTCTTGCAAATAAAGTAATTGTCTTAGATCCAAGTGGTGGCGATAGTGATGCTGCAATCTGTTATGACATCGCACAACGTTTAGAAGGTCGACTCATCGCATTAGGTGTTGCTGTTTTTCTCACTCGTAGCGCCGCGAAAAATCCCACCGTCGCTGAATCAGTAGCTCTCGCTAATTCAACGAATACTGACCTTGTAATTTCAATACATACTGATAATTACATCAATGAGAGAGCTCACGGCTTCTCTACGTATTACTACGGCAGCGAGCACCATGGAATTCACTCGGTAGTAGGAGAGCGCTTTGCCGCACTTGTTCAACGTGAAGTCACTGCGCGAACTGATCTACTTAACTGCCGAACGCATGCAAAGTCCTGGGATTTACTCCGATTGACCAAAGCTCCAGCCGTAATAGTGAATTTGGGATATTTAACCAATCCTGGTGATGCCAAGAAGTTATCTGATCCTGTATTTCGTGAAACCATCGTCGAATCGATGATGATCGCTATCCAGCGGCTCTATCTATCTGCGGAGAACGATGCGAAGACTGGCACTTTAAAGATCTCAGACCTTCGCCGTGCTGGACTTCGGGGTAATTAATACCCGTTCGTGAAGTTAATTTGATGTGCGAGAATTAACGCATGTCCGGCGATATCACCAGAATCCATACTGGCTCCCCCGCAAATTTAACGGAGCGTTTTGCTCATCGCGCGGCTCATATGAAGCAATCTGAAATTCGCTCACTTTTTGCAGTGGCTTCGCGCCCAGATATCGTCTCTCTGGCCGGTGGAATGCCAAATTTATCGGCGCTACCGATGGAGATGATGGCTGAAGTTGTAGGAAAACTCGTTCGTGAAAACGGCCAAGAGGCCTTGCAGTACGGAAGCGGCCAGGGCCACCCTAAATTGCGCGAACAGATCTGCGAAATGATGGCGCTCGAAGGAATCTCATCGCACCCTGATGATGTCATTGTGACCACCGGATCTCAGCAAGCATTAGACCTTATTTCTCGCATCTTTATCGATCCCGGTGATGTTGTACTTGTAGAAGCACCTTCTTATGTGGGTGCGCTTGGGACCTTTGCTCAATACGAAGCTCAAGTAGTCCACGTTGCTATGGATGAGAATGGATTAATTCCAGCCGCGTTGCGTGAAGCGATAGCTGCAACACGGGCCACAGGGCGGAAAATTAAATTTTTATATGTGATCCCTAATTATCAAAATCCAGGTGGTGTCACACTTTCTGCTGCTCGTCGTACTGAAATTCTAGATATTTGTCGCGCAGAGAGCATCTTTGTTGTTGAAGATAATCCTTATGGCTTGTTGGGATTTGATGGCCCTTCACCCAATGCAATGCGCGCTGAGGATTCTGAGAATGTGCTCTACTTGGGATCATTCTCTAAAACTATTGTTCCTGGTTTTCGTGTGGGCTGGGCTCTTGTGCCAGATGCGCTTAAAGATAAGTTGGTTATCGCCTCTGAATCATCAATCCTCTGCCCTTCAAACTTTTCACAGCTCGCAATTTCTGGTTATTTATCTGACCAGCCATGGCGCGATCAAATCGCTTCATTCTGCGGTCTCTATCAGGTCCGTCGTGATGCGATGTTGGAATCCTTAGATAAGTACTTTCCACAAGGTGCGACCTGGACTAAACCTGCTGGTGGTTTCTATGTTTGGGTTACCTTGCCTCCTGAAATTGATACTAAGGCACTTATGCCTAAAGCTATCGTTGCAAAAGTTGCTTACGTTCCCGGGACTGCATTTTATGCAGATGGGCTAGGTAGTTGGTCGATGCGACTCTCTTATTGCTATCCCACCCCTGAACGCATTCGTGAGGGTGTTAAATCTCTTGGTCGCGTGATTAATACCGAGATGGAACTTCGCGGTATTTCGAATTAAATAATTTTTGTAATGCGCTCTAAATCTTCTAAGGTCGCAAATTCAATGGTGATTTTTCCCTTTTGTTTACCCAGCTCTACATGAACTCGAGTATCGAGTTTGTCGGAGAGTTGTGAGGCGATCTCAGTTAAGCGCGGAGATAGGTGCTTGCCGAGGCGGATTTTGCCACTCTTTTTGGCTCCTTGCTCGGTGGCCACAATCTCTTCAGTGGCACGAACACTCAGGCCCTCGGCAACAATCCGGCTGGCTAGTTTTTCAATCTCTGACTCATCTACAAGTGTTAATAGTGCGCGTGCGTGACCCGCAGAAAGAACTCCTGCTGCGACTCTTCGTTGTACTGCTGCCGGAAGATTGAGTAGGCGCAGAGTGTTTGTAATCGCGGATCGAGATTTTCCAACTTTTGTCGCGAGAATATCGTGGGTGTAATCAAAGTCGTTTATTAGATTCTGATAAGCCGCTGCCTCTTCTAGTGGATTGAGTTGGCTGCGATGGATATTTTCTAATAGCGCTTCTCGCAATAATTCATTATCTGGGGTGGCACGAATAATGACAGGAATTGTTGTAAGACCTGCAATTTTTGAAGCGCGCAATCTGCGCTCTCCCATGATTAATTCATATTTTCCATTTTTTAAATCGCGGACTACTGGAGGTTGTAATACTCCAACTTCTTTAATAGATGCAGCAAGTTCGGCGAGTTGACTCTCATCAAAGACTGTTCTTGGTTGTTTTGAATTAGGAATGATTGAATTAATATCAACTTCGTTATTCTCTGCAATCGCGACACCGGTTGGGGTAGTTATAGTGCTAGGAACCAACAAATCTAAACCGCGGCCTAAGCCACCTTTGCGTGCACTCATGCGCTTACTCCGTTTTCATTATTGTTCTTTGGTAAACCTGATCCACGTTGCGCGATTTCGCGTGCGATACCCATGTAAGCAATAGCTCCTGGAGATGATGCATCCCAAGTCATTACAGTCTGCATAAATGCTGGCGCTTCAGAGATGCGCACTGCGCGTGGAACAGGAATATCAATGAGTTCGCGCGGAAATGTTTGGCGCGCAAGATTTGCTACATCATTAGCGAGTCGCGTTCTTGAATCAAACATTGTTAATACAACTGTGGAGACAACCAAATCTTTATTGAGTTGTGTGCGAACAATTTGATCCACCGTCTCGCGCAATAATTTCACTCCTTCAATGGAGTAGTACTCGCATTGAATAGGTATGAGAATCTCGTCTGCAGCAGCAAGTGCGTTGATTGTTAAAAGACCAAGACTTGGTGGGCAATCAATAAAGAGGTAATCAAGACGTTCGCCGCGCGCTTCGCGCTCTGCTAAGAAATTATCTATTGCTAATTTGAGGCGGGTCTGTGCTGATATAAAGCTAGCCATCGACATCTCTGCGCCACGTAACTCAACATCTGCGGGAGCGCATTCAAGGTGGGGAAAACCGGCAACTTTTTGAACTATTGAGGCGATGCTTTGATCGTTAACCAATACCTGGAACATGCCATCGAGCTCTTCGCGATCTATCCCTAGTGCAGTACAAGCATTGCCTTGTGGGTCTAGGTCAATCACCAGAACTTTGAGCCCGCCCATGGCAAGAGCCGCTGCAATATTGACGGTTGTGGTGGTCTTGCCTACCCCACCCTTCTGGTTGGCGACTGTAAAAATCCTAGTTTTGATCGGTGTGGGCATCGCCTCTTTGAGGCGGCGGACGCCAATGACTTTCTGAGCCCGGGGTGTTTCACGTGAATCATCCACGGGGCTATCTAACCAGCCTTTTTCAACTCCACGATACGAGCGAGTGGAATTTCACCTAATTGGAGTTCATGGAGCTGGCTCTGAGACACCTTTTTAAAGACTTTTCGGGCGAGAATCTTCGCCTCCTCGAGCTCTTGCGCTGCAGACTCCCCTTTCATCGCCAGAAGAGCGCCGCCTGGTGCAACTAAATGCCATGAGAGGTTGAGGAATTTGGGAAGGGGGGCGACCGCTCGGGCTGTGACCACACCAAAGGAACCTTTTATAGCCTCGGAACGGCCTCGAATAACTGCAATATCGAGAGCGAGCTCGGCGATTACCTCATTGAGAAAATCGACTCTGCGTTGAAGGGGTTCTAATAAGGTAACTCGCAGATCTGGCCTAGCAAGGGCTATGACGATTCCAGGCAGCCCTGCTCCTGAGCCAATATCTATTACTGAGGCCCCTTTTTCTATCAGAGTGGTGATGGGAATGCAGTTGGCAATATGGCGCTCCCAGATCCGGTCTCCCTCTTTGGGGCCGATAAGTCCGCGCTCAATGCCCCAGGTAGACAATATTTCGGCATAGCGAGAGAGCTCGTTTTGCCGCTCAGCAAAGTAGGTCGAGATGAGGGTTTCACGTGAAACAGACATACAACGCCTAAAAAGGGCTTATTGTGCGAGAACTACTACGCAGCGATTGGGATCTTCTCCCTCTGATTCGCTGGTAAGACCAATCTCTTGAATAGTGTCGTGGATGACTTTGCGCTCAAATGCGTTCATTGGGCGGAGCTTGACGTTGACCCCTCCAGCCTTAACCTCTTCTGCTACTTCATGGGCTAGCTTGGCAAGCTCGCTCTTCTTCTCGCTGCGGAAGTTATCAATATCTAGCATCAGGCGCGAGCGCTCACCGAGTGAAGTTTGAACTGCAAGGCGGGTGAGCTCTTGGAGGGCATCCAAAACTTCTCCGCGCTCGCCCACGAGATGGCCAAGGCTGCCTCCGGCGATAGCTAGAGCAGCGCGATCATTTTCGACATCGATATCGATATCTCCATCTAGATCAGCAATATCTAAGAGCGCTTCGAGGTAGTCAGCTGCGACATCGCCCTCTTCTTCAAGAAGAGCTACTTGGCTCTTCTCGCTCTTTTTAGGTGCCTTTACTTCCTCATCCGATACTGCCTCTAGATTCTCGGTATTCTCGGTATTCTCGCTCATTTTTCCTCCAGTTGTGGGTAAATTTGTCCTTTATGGGCTATTTGATAGCCTTTGTGCGTTTTTGTCGGTATTTTAGAGATCTAGTTATTTCTTCTTCTTTCCTTTTTTAGGCTGCTTTCTCTGGGCCGGCTTTGGGGCCTCTAATGGGATCTCAGATTCGATAGCTCCAAGAGCATCGGTGGCGCTGATCCGCCCATCCTTTGCACGCTTTGCCTGCAACTCTTCATAAGCTGGAGAACCTGGGGTGGGGTTTCTTTTAATGACATAAAACTGTTGTCCAAAGGTCCACAAGTTTGTCGTCGACCAGTAAATAAGAACTCCGACCGGAAAGTTAACACCAGAGACTGCAAAAATTACTGGAAAAACATAGAGCATAATTTTTTGTTGTTGCAGCATCATGTTGTTAGAGGAATCCATCTTCGGCATTCCCTTAACCATTAGCTGGCGCTGTGTTGTAAATGTTGTGAGAGACATAAATGCAATTAATAGAACTGTCACAATTTTTGTTTGAGTATTAGTGCCATCGCTTAAGAAAGAGCTAGAGAGATTTGCTCCGAAGAATTTGGCTTCCGCTGCAGATGTAAGTAAGTCGCCCTTGAGTACACCGTGTGGGCGATTTCCGGCAATTCCATTAAGAACTGTAAAGAGCGCAAAGAAGATAGGCGCTTGTGCCAGGATAGGGAAACAAGATGCCAATGGATTTGTTTTATGCTCTTTGTAGAGCTTCATCATCTCTTCAGATTGCTTCTGGCGATCATCCTTATACTTCTTTTGAATCTCTTTCATATGTGGTTGTAGAGCTGTAAGTGCACGCTGGCTCTTAATCTGCTTTACAAACAATGGAATCAAAATAATTCGGATGAGAATTACCAGGCCGATAATGGCAAGGCTCCACTTAATTGAACCGTGTTCCTCTTTGCCAAAAATAACTCCTAGTGCGGAGTGGAAGGTGACAATGACCCAAGAAACAGCGAAATATAGTGGTTCTAGAATTTGTCCCATTAGTGCGCTCCTACTAGTTTTTTAGTGTTTTTCATGGTTCGAGTCGATGACTTTTCAGCCGTAGATACATAATCAACACCACCGTGGGACCATGGATTGCAACGAAGCAATCTCCATGCAGTAAGTGCTAAACCTTTTATTGCCCCGCGCTCTACAAAAGCATCAACGGCATAGTGTGAACATGAAGGAAAATACTTGCAACGATCACCAAACATTGGCGAGAGAGTTTTTTGATAAATTTTGATGAGAAGAATAAATAGATGTTTCATGCATTGACTGCAATCTTTGAGGAAATTTTTGTAACTAACTCGGAGAGCTCGGCGGTGTACTCGGGCTTCTCCCGCAGGACCCTAATCACAATCTGGGTTTGTTTAGGAAAAGCAATGAGTTGATCCTTAATTGCATGGCGTAGTTGGCGAGCGATTCGGTGGCGGGCCACGGAACCTCCGACTGACTTGTTAATTATTAATCCGACCTGAGGACCGGTGGGCAAATTTTCGGCGGAGTGAACATAGAGAACTAATGAGTGTGAGGTCGCGCGAAAACCAACCTTGGTTGTTCGAGAGAAGTCTTTACTAGAGCGAAGTCGATTCGCTGAAGAGAGCACGAGATACCTAAATAGGTTCTAGAACTTAAGCGGAGAGGCGAGTGCGACCTTTAGCGCGGCGAGATGCAAGGACTGCGCGTCCGCCACGAGTAGCCATGCGGGCACGGAAACCATGCTTCTTGGCACGCTTACGGACATTAGGTTGGAAAGTGCGCTTTGACATGAAAACTCCTTTTACGCCCGGGGTTTACCCCTTCGGGGCCACAGCTGGTGAGTGCCCTACGGTACGGGTAGTTGTGGATAAGAGTCAAAGTCGGCCTTGATTTCTGGGGGTTCTTGAAAGGTTTTGCGAGTCTGCCGTGTGGCTGGATCTTGTGGTGTGGATAACCACTTGCTTTTCTCCCTTTTTACCCCTACTTTCGGGCTCTATCCACAGACCCAACCCCTAATTGCCCTGTTATTAACAAGTGCTGCACAAAGGAAAAGGCTAAAGGACGGGTTTAGACCACAGGCTGTGGATAAACATGTGGATATTGGATTTGAGGGGTTTATGGCACTTTTGGCTATCGAGGACTTGGTCTCGGTCTGGGCATCGGTTATCTCCGAGCTTGCTGTTGAGTCGCCTCAGCACCGCGCCTTTCTCTCTTTAACAAAACCGCTTGGACTTATCGAGGGTGCTGATGAATCTCTTGGATCAAACCTTCTACTCTCTGCCCCGAACGATTTTGCAAAAGATGTTTTAGAGACTCGCCTTCGTGCAACTTTAAATGAAGTGCTCTCTGAAAAATTAAATCAGAAAATTAATATCGCAGTCACTGTCGTTGAAGATTTAGATTCTGGCAGCAAAGGTTTTGATGATGTAATCGTTGAACAAATTTCTGAGCCGGCACCAAAAATGGGAACTGGTCGTAGCTCAGGTGGAGAAATTTCTACTGAGACCTCCCAACTTAACCCTCGTTACATCTTTGAAACTTTTGTTATTGGCGCATCTAATCGCTTCGCCCACGCCGCCGCGGTCGCTGTTGCTGAAGCACCAGCTAAGGCCTACAACCCACTCTTTATTTATGGAGAGTCTGGACTAGGCAAAACACACTTACTTCATGCGATTGGCGCTTATGCCAAAGAGTTGTACGGCAGTGTTCGTGTTCGTTATGTCTCTTCTGAAGAATTTACCAACGACTTTATTAACTCTATTCGCGACGACAAGGCATCTGCATTCCAACGCCGTTACCGTGATCTAGATGTTCTACTTGTTGATGATATTCAATTCTTAGAGAATAAAGAGCGCACCCAGGAAGAGTTCTTCCACACCTTTAACACTTTATATAACGCTAACAAACAAATTGTTATCTCTAGCGACCGTCCACCTAAGCAGTTAACAACCTTGGAAGATCGTTTACGTAGTCGTTTTGAGTGGGGTTTAATTACTGATATTCAACCACCAGAACTAGAGACACGTATTGCAATCCTTCGTAAGAAGGCAGCACAAGATAAATTAAATGCGCCGGATGATGTTTTGGAATACATCGCTAGTAAAATTAGTTCAAATATTCGTGAGCTTGAAGGCGCTCTTATTCGTGTGACTGCTTTCGCCTCACTCAATCGCCAACCAGTGGATTTAAGTTTGGCTGAAATTGTTCTTAAGGATTTGATTCCAGATGAGGGCGGCCCAGAAATTACCGCGACCACAATCATGGCCCAAACCGCTACCTACTTCAGCCTCACCTTGGATGATTTATGTGGAACCTCTCGTTCTCGGGTTCTAGTCAATGCCCGCCAGATTGCTATGTACTTGTGCCGGGAACTCACTGAGCTCTCCCTGCCTAAGATCGGCCAGACCTTCGGTGGACGCGACCACACCACCGTTATGCACGCCGACCGTAAAATCCGCCAATTGATGGCGGAGCGCCGATCAATTTATAACCAAGTCACTGAGCTCACCAACCGGATCAAGCTCCAATCAAAGAGTTCTTAAGGGTTACCCCCACAGTGGGGATAACTTGTGGATAACTGTGGATAAACAACTAAATATTGTGCGTAAAGGAAGGTGGGGTTGTCGGGGCTTTAAGCCACACTGGTTTTCGTGGCAGGTTATCCACGGCTCTCCCACAAGAAAGTTTGTTAACTTTTAAGGGCGCGACCAGCGTTTTTACTAGTTCTCCACAGAAAGATCTTCTAGTTACTACTACTAACTATATATAAAGATAAATAAAGGTTGATAAGGAACCTGTGACTAACTCTTAAAAAGAGATTGCAGGCTAATGATGGATTGTTCATATATGAGATGTGAAGGAAGATGAGACTATGAAATTTGTTGTTGAGCGCGAAGCTCTTATTGATGGCGTTAACTGGGTTGCCCGCAGTCTTTCTGCTCGCCCCATGATTACTGCGTTGCTCGGAATCAAAATCGAGGTCGGAACAGAAATCAAACTAACTGGATCAAATCTAGAGACATCCACCGAAGCAGTTCTCAGCGCAGATATAAAAGAGAAGGGAACGGTTTTAGTAAAAGGCCAACTCCTTGCAGAGATCGTGCGCTCTCTCCCTAACTCATCCATCACTTTTGCTCTTGAAGGCACTCGAGTAATTGTTAGCGCGGGAACATCTAAATTTACACTCCCAACTTTAGAAGCAAACGAGTATCCCAACCTTCCCTCACTTCCGAGTGCAGCCGGTGAAATCTCAGGCGATGATTTTGTACAAGCAGTAAATCAAGTTGTTGTAGCAGCTAGCCGCGATGACTCACTTCCAAAATTTACAGGCGTGGATATCCAAATTAAAAAAGATAAAATCACCCTTGCAGCAACAGATCGATACCGCCTTGCAATTAAAACACTTCCTTGGAAATCTAAAAACCCAGATTTGGAAACTTCTTCATTAGTCCGAGCTCGCACACTTTCAGATGCGGCCAAATCTCTCTCCACAGGTTCACAAATCACCCTAGCTCTCTCTCCTGCAGACTCTAAAGAATCTTTAATTGGGTTTCTCTCCAATACAAAAACAATGACATCGCGCACCCTCGACGACAAACTTCCGTCGTTTGAACACTTAGTTCCCACCGAATCTAAAGCAGAGGCAACTATCGAAATTGCCAAACTTCTTGATTCTGTAAGGCGCGTAGCTTTAGTTACCGATAAGACCCTTCCACTTATCCTTACTTTTGCCAACAACACTTTGGTTCTCGAAGCTGGCGGAGATCAAGACGCTCAAGCCTCTGAAAGCATCGAGATCACTCACTCCGGCGAAGAGATTCGCACCGGTTATAACCCCACATTTTTAATCGACGGGCTTCAAGCAATAGACGCCCCATTTGTTCACTTCTCATTCACTGCAAGCAACAAACTTGCTGTGCTCTCTGGAAAAGCAGAGATTGATGGGGCACAAGACGAAAGTTATAAATATTTACTCAACCCTATGCGGTTGTAAATCTTTCCACTGTGTTTATCTCCCATTTATCGCTCTCAACATTTAGGTCGTATCAAAAACTAGAGCTTGATTTAGCACCCGGCATCTCTGTTTTTATTGGCCGAAACGGCGAAGGTAAAACCAATATTGTAGAAGCAATCTTGTATCTCTCATTTCTTCATTCACACCGGGTCTCCAGTGATCAGCCACTAGTTCAACTCGGCGCTCAAAGCGCATACATTAGGGCGACAACACAACTACCTGACCGTGAAATTCTTGCCGAACTAGAGATCAATGCAGAGAAAGCGAATAGAGCAAGAATCAACCAGAACCCGGTTCGTAGCCAGAAAGAGCTTTTTGGAATTGTGCAAGCAATCTATTTCTCTCCAGAAGATTTAGATTTAGTTCGAGGCGATCCATCTGAACGACGCAAATTTATCGACCAAGTATTAATCCTGCGCTCACCACGATTAGCAGGAGTTATCTCCGATTATGAACGCGCCGTCCGGCAGCGCAACGCACTCTTAAAATCGAGAGCTGGAAACGAATCCCTCTCCTCTTGGGACGATCAAGTTGCGAAATTCGGCGGCGAAATAATCGCAGCCAGACTACAAACACTCAATGATTTTGAACCGTTATTCACCGAAACCTATCGAGAGATCTCATCAGAGAAGCGCGCCTGGATTGGCTACAAATCAAGTATTGAAGAGCCAACGACCAATAGCGAACAGAACACAAAGTTAATTTTGGAACGGATGAAAGTAACTCGGGCGGCAGAAATGGAGCGCGGGCTAACTCTTACCGGACCACACCGAGACGACCTATTGCTTCACCTCGGCAACCATCTTGTTAAAGGCTATGCCAGCCACGGTGAATCTTGGTCCATCGCGCTATCTTTAAAATTGGCCACATATCAATTGCTAAAGAATGACGGTCTCTCTCCCATTCTAATTTTGGATGATGTCTTCTCTGAGTTAGACGACCAGCGCCGAGCCCAACTTATTGATTTAGCAAAGAGCGCCGAACAAACACTAATAACTGTTGCGGTGGAGAGCGATCTGCCCACAGAATTGGCTGGTGCGCGCTTTCATGTTAAGTCCGGTTCGGTAAGTAGAGATAATTAGCTATGGCTAGAGATTTAGCTCGCGAGTTGTACCGCGCCTATCGAACACAAGCACGCCGCCATCGCGCCGGTGATGTAATAAACGAGTCTCGCGAAAAAACCAGAGACCCACACTCATTTGCTGACTCATTACAAGAGCTCGTAGCCAACCGAGATTGGCGACAAGGAATAGCTGAAGGCACGCTATTTTCTGATTGGAAGATTATTGTCGGCGATGAAATCGCTACACACACAACACCAATCACTCTGGTTGATGGGCGTTTAACAATTCGCACCTCATCCACCGCTTGGGCAACACAACTCTCACTGATATCCGGCGATCTCCTTAAAACGATCGCAAGCTCTGCCCCGGGAGCGCTTGTTGAAGAGATTGCGATCTTCGGCCCGCATGCCCCAAGCTGGAAGAAGGGCTTGCGCTCCATCCGCGGCGCTAAAGGGCCAAGAGACACTTTTGGATAGCTCTAAATAGGGTGAGTTAGTAAGTACCCACACCTCGCGCGAGATAGACCCCCAGAACCCCCACCTGCCTTGTTTTTGGCTGGTCTGACTCTTGCTTTCAGACTAGGATGAGGCCATTGCAACAACCGAAATGAGCCGAGGATCCTTTTTACGGCTCTTTCTATAAATTATCAGGAGGTGGGGCGATGGCAGAGAAGAGCTATGACGCCAGCAATATCACCGTCCTAGAAGGCCTTGATGCCGTCCGCAAGCGCCCAGGTATGTATATCGGCTCCACTGGAGAGCGCGGTCTTCACCACCTGGTCTATGAAGTCGTCGATAACTCAGTCGATGAAGCGCTCGCCGGTTATTGCGACACCATCCACGTAACTCTCATGCCAGATGGCGCAGTGCAAGTTATTGATAATGGCCGCGGAATCCCAGTAGATATCCATCCTGTTGAAAAGAAACCAGCTCTTGAAGTTGTACTTACCGTTCTCCACGCCGGCGGAAAATTCGGAGATGGTGGCTATTCAGTCTCTGGTGGACTTCACGGCGTTGGAATCTCAGTTGTAAATGCGCTCTCAACCGATCTCTCCGCTGAAGTTAAACGCGATGGCTTTCATTGGTTTCAAGAATACAAATTAGGTGTCCCACAAAAACCAGTACGTAAAGGCGATGCAACAACGGAGTGCGGAACCACCATCACTTTCTGGCCTTCGGTAGAAATTTTTGAAACAACAGATTTCTCCTTCGAAACTCTCTCCACTCGCTTTCGCGAAATGGCCTTTCTTAATAAAGGTTTAACAATCACATTAACCGATGCCCGCGCCGGCCGCGTCGATGACAAGGGCGATCAACTACACGCTAAATACCACTACGACGGCGGAATCATTGATTTCGTGCGCCACTTAAACCTCTCTAAAGGCGAACAACATAAATCCATTATTGCTTTCGCTACCGAAGATAAGAAACATAAAATTAGCCTTGAAGTAGCAATGCAGTGGAACACCGGATTTGCCGAATCTGTCTATACCTTTGCCAACACAATTAATACCCACGAAGGCGGAACACACGAAGAAGGTTTCCGAACCGCACTCACCTCTATCGTTAATAAATTCGGCGAAGAGTGGGGATATATCCGCAAGAAGGAAGATCGTCTTACCGGTGATGATATCCGCGAAGGATTGACCGCAATTGTTTCTATCAAAATTGCAGAGCCACAATTTGAAGGACAGACCAAAACTAAACTCGGCAACACAGAAGCTAAATCTTTTACGCAAAAAGCAATGAACGATTCACTCACTGAATGGTTTGAGAAAAATCCAGGTGAGGGTAAAGACATTGTTCGCAAATCAATTGACGCAGCAGCCGCCCGTGTTGCTGCCCGCAAAGCCCGTGATTTATCGCGTAGCCGCAAGGGTTTGCTTGAAGGTCGTGGAATGCCCGGCAAGCTCGCTGATTGCCAATGGACCGAACCTGAAAAGTGCGAGCTTTACATAGTCGAAGGTGACTCTGCAGGTGGTTCTACTAAAGGCGGACGTGACTCTCGCTATCAAGCAGTACTTCCTATTCGCGGAAAGATTCTCAATGTTGAAAAGGCCCGCATCGATCGCGTGCTTCAAAACAACGAAGTGCAAGCGCTAATCACCGCACTTGGTACTGGTATTCACGACGATTTCGATGTTGCCAAACTTCGCTATCACAAAATTATTTTGATGGCTGATGCTGATGTCGACGGACAACACATCCGAACACTTCTTTTAACTCTGCTCTTCCGTTTTATGAAGCCACTTATTGAAAGCGGTTTTGTTTATCTCGCTCAACCACCACTTTATAAATTGAAGTGGGGCGGTAAAGATCCTGTGGAGTATGCATACTCTGATCGCGAACGCGATGGAATGATTCAAATCGGTCTAGATGCCGGCAAGCGCCTTCCTAAAGATGATGGAATTCAACGCTTCAAAGGTCTCGGTGAGATGCCCGCTAAAGAACTATGGGACACAACTATGGATCCGGCAGCCCGTGTTCTCATTCAAGTAACACTCGACGATGCTGCAGCGGCCGACGATCTGTTCTCTGTACTTATGGGCGAAGATGTAGAACTCCGACGCAACTTTATTCAGCGTAACGCTAAAGACGTTCGCTTCTTGGACATCTAATGGCTAATGAAATAACCCCGCCAGGAGATCCACGTACTGAAATTGGTGGCGATCGCTACCAAGAAGGTATGGATGTTGACCGCGTAGAAACTGTTGATCTGCAAGTTGAGATGGCGCGTTCGTATTTGGATTACGCAATGTCTGTCATTGTCGGTCGCGCACTTCCTGATATTCGTGATGGATTAAAACCTGTTCATCGCCGCGTTCTTTATGCAATGTTTGATGCGGGCTACCGCCCAGATAAGGGTTACTACAAGTCCTCTCGCATCGTCGGTGATGTCATGGGTAATTACCACCCACACGGTGACACCGCTATTTATGACGCCGTAGTGCGTCTCGCACAATTCTGGTCGCTGCGATATCCACTCATCGACGGCAACGGCAATTTTGGCTCGCCGGGTAACGATCCAGCAGCCGCAATGCGTTATACCGAAGCTCGGCTCGCGCCACTAGCCATGGAGATGATGCGCGACATCGATGAAGACACCGTTGATTTCATTCCTAACTACGACGGCCGCTCACAAGAGCCAACAGTTCTTCCAAGCCGCTTCCCCAACCTTCTTGTTAATGGCTCTGCAGGTATCGCAGTCGGTATGGCCACCAATATCCCGCCACACAACCTCAATGAAGTTGTCGATGGAGTTATCTGGTCCCTTGAAAACCCAGATGCCCAACCTCAAGAACTTCTTGAAAAACTATTAACTCTTGTTAAAGGCCCAGACTTTCCCACCAAGGCTTTAATCGTTGGTCGTCAAGGAATCGAAGATGCCTATCGCACCGGCCGTGGCTCAATCATTATGCGAGCAGTTGTCGAAGTGGAAGAGATTAACAAGCGCACCTGTCTTGTTGTTACCGAGCTGCCTTATCAAGTTAACCCAGATAATTTAGCTCTCAAGATTGCCGAACTCGTTAAAGATGGCCGCATCAAAGGCATCGCAGATGTACGCGATGAAGGTAACGAGCGTCTTGGCCAGCGCCTAGTTATTGTTCTGCGCAACGATGCTATCCCTAAGGTTGTTCTAAATAACCTTTACAAACAAACCCAACTACAGGACTCCTTTGGTGCCAACATGCTGGCACTTGTCGACGGCGTTCCTCGCACTCTTCGTATCGATGAATTCATCAAGTACTACATTGATCACCAGGTTGAAGTCATTGTTCGCCGCACTAAATATCGGTTAGCAGAACGCGAAAAGCGCGCACACATCTTGCGTGGCTACCTCAAAGCCCTCGACGCATTAGATGCCGTTATTGCCCTTATCCGTGCTTCTACTACTTCCGAAGAAGCGCGTACTGGTTTGATGAAACTTCTTGAAGTAGATGAGATTCAAGCTAATGCAATTTTGGATATGCAACTCCGTCGTATTGCCGCCCTCGAACGTCAGAAAATCAACGATGAATACAACGAGTTAATGGCAGATATTGTCGCCCTCAACGAAATCTTGGCTTCTGAAGCAAAGCAACGCGAAATCATTAAAGTTGAACTCCGCGAACTTACTGAAAAACACGGCAATGAACGCCGTACCCAAATCATCGCGGGCGACACTGATTTATCTGTTGAAGATTTAATCCCCGAACAAGATGTTGTTGTCACCATTACTAAATCTGGTTATTCCAAGCGCACCAAGGCCGATCTATACCGCTCACAACGTCGCGGCGGCAAAGGTGTTAAAGGCGCATCACTTAAACAAGATGACTTGGTCGATCACTTCTTCGTCGCCTCTACTCACGATTGGTTGTTGTTCTTTACTAATAAAGGACGCGTTTATCGCGCCAAGGTGCACGAGCTTCCTGATGCCGGTCGCGATGCCCGCGGACAGCACGTCGCTAATCTTTTAGCATTTAAGCCGGACGAGACAATCGCTCAAGTCATTGCAATCTCTAATTACGCATCACATCCATATCTTGTTATTGCAACAAAGGGTGGCATTGTGAAGAAGTCACCACTGATCGAATATGACTCACCACGACAAGGCGGACTCATCGCTATTAATCTAAAAGAGAATGACGAAGTTGTCTCTGCGGCTCTTGTCTCTGAAAAAGATGAAGTTCTTCTTGTCTCTCGCAAAGGAATGTCACTTCGCTTTGTTACCTCTGAAGAATCGATTCGTTCTATGGGTCGCTCCACATCTGGTGTTATCGGAATGAAATTCCGCAGCGATGACCAACTTCTTACTATGGCAGCGATTAATGAATCTGATTCTGCAAAATTTGTATTTACTGCAACTGATGGCGGATATGCCAAGCGCACCCCACTCGATGAGTATCGCCCACAGGGTCGCGGCGGTATCGGTGTTAAAGCTGCAAAGATCGATGAGAATTCTCGTGGCGTATTAGTCGGAGCGATGATCGTTGAAGAGGCAGATTCAATTCTTGCAATTACATCCGGCGGCACCGTTATGCGTACCGCTTGCTCTGAAATTCGAGAGACTAGTCGCGACACCTTGGGCGTGCGCCTAGTAAATCTAGATGAAGGCATCTCGGTCGTCTCAATTACTCAGGTTAAAGACGTTTCTGAAGAGGCCGAATAAGCGATTTTGGTCAATCCTTAAACTCGGGTAACCTTCAACTTCCGCTTAAATGCGGGCCTATAGCTCAGCCTGGTTAGAGCGCTTCCCTGATAAGGAAGAGGTCGGTGGTTCGAGTCCACCTAGGCCCACCAAGCCGTTTAAGGATTTATCCAAAAGTAAATTCTTAGATAAGGTTTGCCAGCAAGCCCGATAACTCGGGGACCTAGCTCAATTGGTAGAGCACCGCCTTTGCAAGGCGGGGGTTAGGGGTTCGATTCCCCTGGTCTCCACAAAATGAATACTTTCGCCGCTGACTATAAAAGCGCCACTGATCAGTTCTTAGATTTTATTAACACTCTTTCAGATCTTGATTTGGATAAATCTGATGCAGAGGGTTGGACGCCAAGGCAAGTTATCCACCACATGGCAGATAGTGAAGCTCAATCCTATGCACGATTGCGCAGATTGATTGCAGAGCCTGGAACCGTAATTCAAGGATATGACGAAAACAAGTGGGCTAGCGAGGAAACTCTCGGTTATAAAACAGAGAGAATTGAAAAATCATTGGCTGTAATAAGCGCCGTTCGAGACTCCTCATATGAATTATTAAAACGAGTTAATCCCGAGCAATTAGAGATTTCTGGAGTCCATTCCGAATCTGGTGAATACTCGATTAAGCAATGGTTAGCTGACTACACCAAACACCCCGTAGATCACCTTAACCAAATCAAAGAACAACTCAGCAACTCTTAACTGAATTTATTTCTTTAAATCTCGATAAAAGTTCTCATGAGTGCCAATCATCAGCAACTTAATCTCATTCTTCTTCGGCAGTTGGTATCCCAGTAAAAACTGCCTATCTAAGATCTTAAACTTGTAGACATATATACCTCTTAAATCACCTTTTTTAGCTTCGCCAATCAAGGGATTCTTTAGGAGGGCCTTTACCGCTTTATCTAATACAACCTTCTGGTTCTTAGCAAATTTCTTTACGGAATGATTAAAAGTAGGAGTGGTAAGGATTAACAACTGATCACTTAACCAAATACGTATTCGCCAGAGGCCTCTTCGTCACGAGCTTTCAAAATATCTCGGACCATTGCATAAGTGAGATCAGGGTTTTCTTCCATAATGCCGGCAATTTTGTACCTAAATTCAATTTGCTTAGGAAGTGTGCGGTGCTCTCGTTCGGCATCTCGCATCGCAATTTCAACTAATGAATCAGCAAGCTTTACTTGGTGTCCCATGAACTCTCCCAACTAGTTACCTGAAGGTACCCAAAGGTACCCTGAAGGTACTTGGACCGCAAGCCAAAATCACCTTGAGATTTCCCCCTAGAATTCAGAGATTAAATTCGCATCTTCTCGAAAGGCACTTCATGTCATCAGCAACTCTGCACACCAACCTTGGTGATATCACCATCGAACTATTTCCTAACCACGCACCAAAGACTGTTGCAAACTTTGTTGAGCTTGCATCAGGAAAGCGCGAATGGGTAGATCCACGCAGCGGCGAGAAGTCCACAGCTAATCTTTATGATGGCACTGTCTTTCACCGCGTTATCGAAGGTTTTATGATTCAAGGTGGAGATCCACTTGGCACAGGCACTGGCGGACCGGGATATCGCTTTGAAGATGAATTCCATGGCGAGCTCGTCTTTGATCGCCCATACATTCTTGCAATGGCAAACTCAGGTCCAGGAACCAATGGTTCACAATTCTTTATCACAGTAGCTCCAACAACTTGGCTTAACCGCAAGCACACCATCTTTGGTGAAGTAAAAGATGCAGCATCACAGAAGGTTGTGGATGCCATCGGCAGCACAAAGACTGGTTCTGGAGATCGCCCAATCCAAGCAGTTGTTATTAACTCTGTAACCATTGCTGAATAAATAATTATGCAAGCAAAGCGCTCGCTGACTAACTCGCTCATTGCGGTTATCACGGGCGCTTTTCTATTAGGTAACGGGCTCAATGTTTTCGGAACTCAATACATCGCCGCCATCTTCCCTCGCTTTACTGAAGACTTCGCACTCCTCTATGGCGGTCAATTTAGTAATGGATATTTCCCCGGAGTCTCAACCGGCGAATATTGGCGATTAATAACAGTCGCACTTACCCACGCAGGAATATTGCACTTGGCCTCTAATATGTTCTGCCTCTGGTCTTTTGGACCAACACTAGAGAATTACTTCGGCAAAGCTAGATTTGCAATTCTCTTCTTTGGATCTCTCATTGCAGCTTCTGCCGCCTCGGTCTATTTAGGTCCCCATAACTCCTTCAAAGTAGGCGCATCAGGCGCTGTCTTTGGATTGCTCGGCGCACTTCTTGTTATTAGTAAGAAAGTCGGCCTTAATTATCAGAGCATCGGCAGCACAGTTGTTCTCAATTTAATTATTACTTTTACAATCCCTAACATCGATTGGCGCGCACATATCGGCGGCCTAATTTCAGGAGCCCTGCTCGGCTACCTCTTGATGTTCTCTAAGAGAACTTGAGCAACATCTAATACCTCTGTTGTTGATTCGCGAGCGGTCATACCATCGCTCACCATAACTCGACAGAATGGACATGCAACAGCAACTTGATCTGCGCCCGTGGCAATCGCTTCATCAACACGATTGAGATTGATACGAGTTCCCAGTTTCTCTTCCATCCACATACGACCGCCGCCAGCACCACAACAGAATGATCGCTCTTGGTTGCGCGGCATTTCAGTAATCTCCACACCAGTGGATTCCAATAATTCACGTGGTGGTTGATAAATCTGATTGTGTCGACCCAAGTAACAGGGATCGTGATAGGTCAACTTCTTATCTGCCTTATGAGGGCTGGTCTTTAGCTTCCCCTCTTTTATTAATGTGTTGAGTAGTTGAGTGTGGTGAACCATTTGAAGTTCAAACCCTTGTTGTTTGTAATCGCGACCAATCGTCGTAAAGCAATGGGGACACGTGACTACAACTTTCTTCACACCGCGAGATCCAAAAGTTTCTTGCAGAGTCTCGATATTTTCACGAGAGAGAATTTGATACAAGAATTCATTTCCAGCGCGACGTGCTGGGTCTCCAGTACAAGTCTCGCGCTTGCCTAAGACACCAAAGGTGGTGCCAGACATATACAAGAGTTCAGCAACCGCCTTAGTTGTTTTCTTCGCCCGCTCTTCGTAAGCGCCCGCACACCCAACCCAGAACAAATATTCGACATCGTCGGGAATGACATCTTCAATCACTCGAACCGGGAAATCGCACTCATTAATCCAGGCATCTCTATCGGTGCGATTAGCACCCCAGGGATTTCCAGCCTTCTCTAAATTACGAAATGTTCCACCGAGCTCTGATGGGAATTCAGACTCCACAAGTACCTGAAACCGGCGCATATTAACGATGTGGTCCACATGTTCAATATCAACCGGACACTCATTAACGCAAGCGCCACACGTAGTACAAGACCACAGAACATCTTGTGTAATTACA
>CAEZUD010000002.1_pt1 | contig 53520 bp, 54 predicted proteins | sample 7264381 | NCBI WGS metagenome assembly CAEZUD01 (sample SAMEA6813821, study PRJEB35770) | uncultured Actinomycetes bacterium | biome: Freshwater; feature: Freshwater reservoir; material: water | place: Czech Republic | collected 2016-04-20 | depth 0.5m m
ATGACACCGCGCTTCTCGAGCGAGGCAACTACATGCTTGTTATGGACGATCTGTTTACGAACATAGATTGGTGCACCGTAGAGATCGAGCGACTTTTCGACTGTCACAACGGCGCGGTCAACGCCAGCGCAATATCCGCGCGGGGCAGCAAGTAAAACTCGATTAGCCATAGGGGCATTCTATTAGTATCTCTTCATGCTAGAAACTTCAGCCGATTCCCCCACCTCAGTCAAGGTGATCTCCGAAGCAATCGGTGAATATCTGGCTCGGCTTGGGGCAGTCTGGATTGAAGGCGAACTCTCTGAAGTATCTGTCCGTCCCGGTGCGAGTATGGTCTTTATGCGCCTTCGAGATACCAGTGCTGATATGAGTATTTCGATTATGTGCCACAAATCAGTGCTCGAAGCCGTACAGCCGCTTCCGCAAAATGCTCGCGTCGTGATGAATTCTAAAGTCTCTTGGTATGCCAAGAATGGCTCCTTATCTTTTAGTGTTAAAGAGATTCGCCAAGTCGGAGTCGGAGAACTTCTTGCCCGATTAGAAGCTCTTAAAACTCAACTCGCAAGTGAAGGACTCTTTAGCGCTGATCGCAAGAGACCACTTCCCTTTTTACCGAAGGCGGTTGGGTTAATTTGTGGTCGCAATAGCGATGCCGAGAAAGATGTTGTCGAAAATGCCAAGCGTCGATTCCCCGGTGTTCGCTTTGAAATTCGCGAAGTAGCAGTGCAGGGCGCGGCGGCAGTTGTTGAAGTCTCAGCAGCACTCAAAGAGTTAGATGCGCACCCTGATGTCGATGTCATCATCATTACTCGAGGCGGCGGATCCTTCGAAGATTTACTGCCCTTCTCTGATGAATCACTAGTTCGGTTAGTCGCAAATGCCCAGACTCCGATCGTGAGCGCTATCGGCCATGAGAAAGATGCGCCGCTTCTGGATTATGTTGCCGACTGGCGAGCATCAACCCCTACCGATGCCGGCAAGAAAGTGGTCCCAGATATAGCCGAGGAATTAACGAAGATTTCGCACCTCAAAGAGCGCGCAATTCGCAGCATCGAAAGTCGCATTGATTTAGAACTCGCTCGGATTCAATCTCTCCGAGAACGTCCGGTTATGGCCAGCCCCGAAGTAATGATCTCTTCTAGGCGTGAAGTAATTGACAGTCTCTGGGTTCGATCCTTTAGAACTACCGCACATCGCATCGCTCTGGCCTACGAGGAGATAGGTGCGCTGCGCACTGCCGTACGCACTCTCTCGCCGCAGAGCACTCTGGACCGTGGATATTCTGTTATCCAAAAGAGTGATGGTCAGCTCGTACGATCTGCAAGCGAAATCACATCTGGCGAGCATCTGCTTCTGCGCCTTGCGCAAGGGCAAGCAACCGCAGTTGTCGAATAGGGCGGGTAGATTATCTCCATGGCCGATAAAGAAGTGAGCCTCTCTTACGAGCAAGCTCGAGATCAATTAACTCAAGTTGTTGCATCGCTCGAAGGTGGCCAATCCACTCTTGAAGAATCTCTTGCCCTCTGGGAGCGCGGAGAAGTTTTGGCGAAGATTTGTCAGGATTGGCTCGATGGCGCAAAAGCTAAGTTAGATGCTGCTCGCCCGGAGGCGGAGTAATGCCTGAATTTTCTTATCGAGATATGTTGCCGACTGGCGAGGATAAAACAAAGTATCGCCTCATCTCCACCGAAGGCGTCTCTACTTTCTCTGCTGAAGGCATGGAATTTCTTAAGGTGGCACCAGAAGCAATTGAGAATTTAACTGCAGAAGCAATCCACGACATTAGCCATTATTTGCGTACCGAACATTTGCAACAACTCTCCAACATTATTGATGATCCAGAAGCTTCGCCGAATGATCGCTTTGTTGCCCTCGACCTCTTGAAAAATGCCAATATCGCGGCCGGTGGAATCCTGCCTATGTGCCAAGACACTGGAACTGCAATTGTTATGGGTAAGAAAGGCCAGCGCGTTCTCACCAGCGCTCAAGATGAAGAGTCGATTTCGCGCGGTGTCTACGATGCTTTTACTAGCCTTAATCTCCGCTATTCACAGATGGCTCCGGTCACGATGTGGGAAGAGAAGAACACTGGCAACAACCTGCCTGCCCAAATTGAGATTTACTCAGATTCTCAGCACGCCGATGAATACAACTTTCTCTTTATTGCTAAAGGTGGTGGGAGTGCGAACAAGTCCTACCTTTACCAAGAGACTAAGGCAGTTCTTAATCCGCAATCACTTCTTACCTGGCTGGATGAAAAACTTCGTTCACTGGGTACTGCCGCCTGCCCGCCGTACCACCTTGCAATAGTCATTGGTGGCACTAGCGCGGAATTCACTCTCAAGACCGCAAAACTAGCGAGTACCAAGTACTTGGATGCTCTGCCTACATCTGGCGACCCTAAGTCTGGCCACGCATTTCGCGATATCGAGTTAGAGGAAGAAGTTCTCAAACTCACCCGCACCTTAGGTATCGGAGCACAATTTGGCGGTAAGTATTTCTGTCACGATGTGCGGGTCGTCCGATTGCCTCGCCACGGAGCTTCACTTCCGATTGCAATTGCTGTCTCTTGTTCGGCCGATCGCCAAGCAAAGGGAAAGATCACCAAAGAGGGTGTATTTCTTGAGCAACTAGAGCGCGATCCTGCACGCTTCCTGCCTGATACAACCGAGGAACATCTCATTGAGTCATCTGGTGGCGTAGTCAATATCAATTTGAATCAACCTATGAAGGATGTCTTAGCCGAGCTCACTAAGCACCCAATTAAGACTCGTCTCTCTCTGACTGGAACTCTGGTTGTTGCTCGCGATTTAGCACATGCCAAATTGAAGGAGATTCTAGATAGCGGTAAAGAACTTCCCGCATACATGAAGGATTACGCCGTTTATTACGCGGGTCCAGCTAAGACTCCGGAAGGCTTTGCCTCTGGTTCTTTTGGCCCCACTACTGCTGGCCGTATGGATTCTTATGTTGAACAGTTCCAAGCCGCTGGCGGTTCGTTGGTAATGCTCGCAAAAGGAAATCGTTCCAAGCAAGTTACTGATGCTTGTAAATCTCACGGCGGTTTCTATCTTGGCTCGATTGGTGGCCCGGCAGCTCGCCTTGCCCAAGATTGCATCAAGAAGGTTGAAGTCTTGGATTATGCAGAGCTTGGAATGGAATCGATCTGGAAGATTGAAGTGGAAGATTTCCCGGCTTTTATCGTGGTGGACGATAAGGGAAATGATTTCTTTGCTGAAACGAGCAAGCCTTTATTTATTGGTAAGAAGCCAAACTAGCCAAGCAGGTAATTCTTAGTAGTACCCGCGAGCGCGCTTCTTCGCGTAAGCCTTGCACGGAGTTCCGTAGCGAGACTGGATATAGGAAAGTCCCCATTTAATCTGAGTAACCGGATTGTGGCGCCAGTCGGTAGAGATAATGTCCATTTTGGTAGGCGGAAGGGCTTGTGGAATTCCTCGAGCGCCGCTTCGATAGTTGTGGGCCTGGAAATTCCAATGGCTCTCACTCGTCCATAACTTATCGAGGCAGGCCATCTGGCTCTTATTCCAGTTGAAGTAATTCAAAAGGTTGGCGGCAACGATGCGTGCACCGTTTGGGGTCTTGGCGAGTTCTACATTCTTAGCCATCACCGAAACCAGGGCAATCGATTTAGCATCCACCGAGGCAACGCCATTGAGGTCGATTGAAATCAAAGAGCTCGGAGCTGGGCTTGGCGAGCTGGATTGACCAGGGGTGGTCGGCAGGGCCTGGCCGTCAATCAGGGTCTGGCCGGTCAGGTTCTCTTGGTTAACTAGATCAGGGATATTGATTCCGTGGGCAAAGGATCCGGTGGCATAGGTGGTGTCGACTGAGCCGAGAAAGAAGAAGAAGAGCGCGGTGGCAAGAGTCACGATAGGACGGCGCAGCGGGGTGGTCCGCGATGGTTCAAACGAGTACTTACTCGATATTGCTTCCATCTCTCTGCCTCCTTATCTCACTCATCTGCCCCACGGGGTGGGGTAGTTGGGTGACAGACTTTCAGGCATGCAAGAGTGAGGCAAATTTAAGCACCCTTAAAAATTTAAAAAGTTTTTTCTCACAGTAAATAGAAGATATATAAACGCAGGTCAGACACTATAAAGTCCGATTTACCCGTTTTGTCGCTGAGCATAAAAAAATGGCCCAAATCCGCCGTGTGACACGCCGAAATGCCCAGCCCTAGGAGGTGAAGTTGATCGGCTCTTCCAGCATTTCGGTCACCAAGGCCGCAATCGGCGAGCGCTCGCTTCGAGTTAAGGTGATGTGGGCAAAGAGTGGATGGCCTTTCAAAGACTCCACCACCGCAACTACGCCATCATGCCGACCGACTCGCAAGTTGTCTCGCTGGGCAACATCGTGAGTCAAAATGACTCTCGAATTTTGTCCGATACGGGAGAGCACAGTGAGCAGGACCCCTCGTTCTAGCGACTGGGCCTCATCCACGATGACGTAAGAGTCATGAAGTGAGCGACCTCGAATATGAGTCAACGGGAGGACCTCGATGAGACCGCGCTCCATAATCTCGTCAATAACGCTCTGACTGACAAGTGCGCCCAAGGTATCAAAGACGGCTTGCGCCCATGGCGACATCTTCTCATTCTCTGAACCCGGCAGATACCCCAGCTCTTGACCGCCCACTGCATAAAGCGGTCGGAAGATCACCACCTTTTTATGTTGGCGCTTTTCCAATACCGCTTCAAGTCCAGCGGTGAGGGCGAGCGCGCTCTTACCGGTGCCGGCACGGCCACCTAAAGAGATGATCCCAATTTCGTGGTCGAGCAGAAGATCGAGTGCCACCCGCTGTTCGGCGCTTCTTCCATGAAGTCCAAATGCTTGGCGATCACCGCGGACGAGAACCAGGTGTTTATCCGGAGTGACGCGAGCTAAGCCGCTGCCCTTCTCTGAATGTAGAACAATTCCGGTGTGACATGGATGCTGCTTAGCCAACTCATGGTCAATGCGATTGTTCTCATAGAGCGAGTCGATGACGGAGGCAGGAACGTTCTCTTCCACCATCCCGGTCCAACCGCTCGTTGAGGCTAGCTCCGCGCGATATTCCTGCGATTCCACGCCCACCGATGAAGCCTTGACCCGAAGTGGCAAATCTTTCGTTACTAATATGACATCGCGACCCTCAGCCATGAAGTTGCGAGCTATCGCCAGAATGCGCGAATCATTAGAGCCATCGCGGAGAAAACCCATAGGCAGTGAAGAAGAGTCAGAGTGATTGAGTTCAACCTTTAATGTGCCGCCCATAGCATTCATTGTGATTGCTTCATCCAACCGGCCATGAGAGATTCGCAGATCATCTAACGTGCGAAGTGCGGCCCGAGCAAAATATCCGAGTTCGGGATGGTCGCGTTTGGTCTCTAATTCACCAATTACAACGATAGGAATTATTACTTCGTGCTCAGCAAAGCGAGATAACGCCGCGGGATCCGCAAGTAAAACGCTGGTATCGATGACATAAGTCTTATGGCCGTTTTTCTGGCTGATAGTCAAGGATGCGAGTCCTATCTAGTTGTACTCAGTCCTCCTGGCGGTCCAGTCGGAATCGGTCTTAGTGGCTAAAAGATAAAACTGTATGCACCACTTTGACGCTCGACACGCGACTGCCCAATATTAATTTCTGGGGTTATTTAGAGACAGGGGGCCAGCGAAAAACTCTTAGATACCGTGGCGGCGGTGACGTTCGGAGTATGCCCGAAGTGCTCGAAGGAAATCGACTCGTCGAAAATCGGGCCAATAGGCCTCGCAGAAGTAGAACTCAGAATGTGCTGACTGCCAGAGCAAGAAGCCACCTAATCGTTGCTCACCAGAAGTGCGGATAACTAAATCAGGATCGGGTAAGCCCGCGGTGTAGAGATGCTTACTAATCTCATCGACATTGACCGACGCTGCAATTTCTGGGGCAGAGAGCCCGGCTTTGGATTTATCGAGAATTAGAGATTTCACGGCATCAGCGATTTCGCTGCGGCCGCCATATCCAATCGCGACATTCACAACAACACCAGGTATCCCCTTGGTTGTGAGTGCAGCTTGCTTAAGACTCTCTTGTAATTCAAGCGGCAATAACTCCATCGAACCTACCGGGCGGATCTCCCAGCGACCGCGCGAAACAAGTTCTTGAACGCTATCGCTAATAATTTTCAGTAAAGGTGCCAGTTCATCGGCTGGACGATGAAGATTCTGATTGGAGAGCAACCAGAGCGTTACTACTTTAACTTGGGTCTGCTCCGACCAATCAAGCAGGCTAACTATTTTTGAGGCACCGGCTTTATGCCCGCGGGCAGAAGAGGTATCGCCATCGACGCTTGGGTTGGCCTTAGACCAACGACGATTGCCGTCGAGGATGACACCGATGTGATGCGGGGTTTGTTCAAAATCTAAATTGCGAAAGATCCGCTGCTCATAAAGCGGATAGAGAATTGATTTAAGCGCGAGCTTTAAATTCATCAACTGCGCGACGTTCTGCGATAAAGGAAGCTACCGGCAGAGTGCCCGCAAGTATGAACATCACCGTCGTAGTCAGAGATTTCCGAGCTTTGATGCAGTAGTGGAAAGCTGCAAGGACGTAGATGGGATAGGTAAACCCATGGAGAATTGGTATCCATGTCACCATATCGGCAAGGGCGGAATCTGGCCAGATGTACTTCACGGGAAGATCGATAAACCAGAGCAGTAGCGACATAACACCTGCCCACATCGCCATAATTCGAAAGCGGAACATAGCGCCGGCTAAACCTTGTGCGTTATTCATATCTTTACCTTATCCATTCGCTTGGCCCTTTGTGAATACTTGCGAAGGTTGCTTAATTGTGGCGCGAGAGATCCAGGGAAGAACGAGAACGAGCAGGGCCATTAGCCACCAAATTCCAACATAAGAAATATGTTGCCAGTAATAACCAGCAATCCGTGTCCGCAGTTGGGGGGATGCGAGCGGCGAATCAGAAATCTTCTGCCCCTCGATAGTTCTTTCTTCTCGAACAATTATGTAGCCATCGAAGAGTTTTAGGTCGGATAGGCCTGCGATAAGCGCCGGATCAATGCGGGTCAACACCCCTTGTGCGGGGTCACTCGTATCAACTGTTTGGCGCGGGTAGAGACGACCGGTCACTTTTACTTGCTCGCTAATTGTTTGGGGTGAGTTATCTTCTAGCCCGCGCAATACTAAAATTGCTCGGTTATCTGATATTTCTAAGAGGCGAACTTCTAACGAGACAGCACGTTTGGATCGCTTGCCATTTGCCAACATAGGCCTCTGATTGGGCGCTGAATAAATCTGAACATATCTTCCGCTCGCTGTAACAATTCTATTCGCAGCAACTGGACGAAGATTTGCTCCTGCGGCCGCAACGGAAGTTAGGGCAATAATGGGCTGTTCGGGTTTAACTTGTTCAGCGGCCAGAACATCGCGAGCGCGATGCAATTGCCATAACCCTAATTCAAGAAAGACTCCGGCAAGAAGTAGTGAGAGAAGTGCAGTCGCTATCTTCTTAGTCAGTGGTGCGGTCATCTTGTTTCGCGGCAGCTCGCTTATAACGACGGTAAAAACTAGTAAGCAATAAGCCAACTGCAATGACCAGAATTATCATCAGGATTGAACCTGCGGGGCTTACATCAATATTGGTTTGCTCAGACATGTGCATAGCCTAACTCGCAACACCCTAGAATTGACACATGAACGAGTACCTCCGGATTCGCTATGGAGTCCGAGAAACAAGTCGACCAGGTTGGCTTATTCCTGCCATCGTTCTGGGCATCGTTGGCGGAGGCTGGATACTTTGGACAGCCAACCACCATTCAACTCCGCAGATTCGTTCTACCTTAATATCCTTTGAAGAAGTATCCGATTCTCAAATTTCAATCAGATATTCACTCGAACTTAAAGATCCATCGATTGCTCATACTTGCTTGTTGACCGCTAAAGATTACGGCGTCAATGTCGTGGGCCAATTGACCGACCTAATTCCGACCGGCCAGGCCAAAGTCACTCGCGAAGTCTTAATTCCCACCCGCTTGCGCGCAGTTAATGCGGGCATCGAAAAGTGCTTCTAACTCATCGCAAATAGCCTCTAGACTTCTCCATTATGAGTACACCTCCAACCCAGACCTGGCTAACACAAGAAGCGGCTGACCGACTATCGGCAGAACTCGCTGAACTTGAAGGTCCGCGTCGCGCCGATATCGTCAAGAAGATTGAAGCTGCTCGCGCCGAAGGTGACTTGAAAGAGAATGGCGGTTATCACGCCGCTAAAGATGAGCAAGGAAAGACCGAAGCTCGCATCCGCCAACTTCGCCACATGCTCGAAAACGCTCATATTGGTGCGCCACCTGCTGGTGAATCTGGCGTAGTCGGACTCGGCATGTTGATCACCGTTGATATCGGCGGCGAAGAGATGAAGTTCTTGTTGGGATCGCGCGAAATTGCCACCGATGATGTCGATGTTTATAGCGAGAAGTCTCCGCTCGGTGCAGCGGTTCTCGGTGCAAAAGTTGGCGATACTGTTATTTTCAAAGCTCCGAATGGCAAAGAGATTAACGTTGCCGTTTTAGAAGCTCAGACTTACTTCTAAACTTTATCTACTTAGAACTAGCGTTTTTATATTTACGTACGCTCAGCGGTAAGAAAATTGCCACGATCAGGACCATATAAATCAATGACATCGCCAATGGATGTTGGCTAGGCCAAGACCCTGCGGTTGCTCCGAAGATATTGGTTGTGCCGAAGAGTTCCCGGCAGCCAGCAACCATTGTTGATACCGGATTCCATTCGGCAAAGTATTGAAGGACTCGTGGCATTCCAGTTGTTGGAGCAAATGCATTAGATAGAAATGTCAGCGGAAAGACTGAGATGAAGACTAAGTTCTGAGCGACTCGTTCATCGCGGACAGAGAGACCGATTATTACGCCGATCCAGGACATAGAAAATCCAAAAGCGAGAAGAAAGAGGAATGCCAGCGCAGTCTTAAAGAGCCCACCTGATGGCCGCCATCCCACTGCATAACCGACAATTCCCATAACAGCCAGGGTGACAATGTTTTGAGCGGTATCCCCCACAGTGCGACCAATCACAACTGCTGAACGAGCGATCGGCAGTGATCTAAATCGATCAATCAAACCCTTCTGCATATCAGCGGCAAGGCCTACTGCTGTTGCGGCCAAAGTAAATGCGACGGTCTGAACGAAAATTCCAGGCATCAAGAGCTGGACATATCCACCCTCTACGCCGGCGTCGATCGCCCCACCAAAGACATAGCGGAACAAGAGCACGAACATCGCTGGCTGAATCGTTGCAAAGAGCAAGACTTCAGGTACGCGAACTAACTGAAGTAATTGGCGCTTGGTAATGACGAGGAAATCACTAATGGCGGTCATTTCTTGCCACCTCTCTTTTTCGCTTTAACATCGATTTCTTTCTTCTCTTCCGCAGCATGCCCTGTCAGTGAGAGGAACACATCGTCTAGTGATGGACGTTTGAGTGCGATATCAAGTGGGTGGATCTGAGCATCATCGAGGTTACGGAGAACCTGAATAAGTGCAGTACTTCCGGTATTAACTGCTGCTGAAACTTTGCGAAGGCCTTGATCGACCGTTGGCTCAACTCCAGCCACGCTCTTCACGATTTCAATAGCCTGAGTGAGTTGTGCGCTTTCAACAATTACTTCTAGGCGTTCGCCACCGACTTGGCGCTTAAGTTCATCTGAGGTACCACGTGCAATAACTTTGCCGGTATCAATTACCGCAATTGAATCGGCAAGCTGATCTGCTTCTTCCAAATATTGAGTTGTGAGGAGAAGTGTTACGCCGCCTTTGACGAGTTCGTCAATGACTCCCCACATCTCTTGGCGGCCACGAGGATCAAGACCAGTTGTTGGTTCATCTAAGAAGAGAACTTTAGGTTTAATGATGAGCGAAGCTGCTAAGTCCAGACGGCGACGCATTCCACCCGAATAAGTTTTGATGGGACGTTTTGCAGCATCAGTAAGTGAGAACTTCTCGAGTAATTCTTCGGCACGCGCTTTAGCGCCTTGCGAACTCAAGTGATACAAACGACCAAACATATTCAGGTTATCCCAACCTGTCAGGGTCTCATCGAGCGCTGCATATTGACCAGAGAGCCCAATCATTTTGCGCACTTCATCGGGGTGTTTAACTACATCGACACCATTAACAGTGGCATATCCAGAATCAGGAGTTAAAAGAGTTGCGAGTACTCGTACCGTTGTTGTCTTGCCTGCGCCGTTGGGACCAAGCAGAGCTAATACCGTGCCCTCTTCAACTTCGAGGGTTAATCCATCGAGAGCTTTGACCTCGCCATTGCGATAGGTCTTAGTTAACTCGTGGGCATAAATGCTTACACCAGACTTATTTGGGCTCATGGGGATAGAATACGACTAAATCCAAACTAATATAAAGCTCGCTTTTGAGCGGTCACAATGAAGTCAGAGAAGGTATTCATGTCTAAAGAAACCAAAACGTCCGGGCCTTTGAGCCACAAGGAAATTATGGCAGTCCTCTCTGGACTCATGATGGGAATGCTGCTCGCGGCCCTGGATCAAACCATCGTTTCAACCGCACTCAAGACCATCGTTATCGACCTTCACGGACTTAATCACTACACCTGGGTTGTTACCGCCTATTTATTGACATCGACTGCATCCACCCCGTTATACGGAAAAATTTCAGATCTCTATGGGCGTCGTCCAGTCTTCCAATTTGCAATTGTCACATTCCTTATTGGTTCCTTTGCCGCAGGTGCTGCGCAAACTATGGATCAACTCATTATTTTCCGCGCTATCCAAGGTTTAGGTGCTGGCGGGTTAATGTCGCTGACCTTCATCATTATTGGAGATATCGTCTCGCCTCGCGAACGTGGTCGCTATCAAGGTTATTTTGGAGCGGTCTGGGGAATCTCTTCCGTTGCCGGCCCATTGCTCGGTGGATTCTTCTCTGACCATGCCCAGATTCTAGGAACAGCTGGATGGCGTTGGATTTTCTACATCAATCTTCCATTTGGAATTGCAGCCCTCATCATTACAACCGCCTCATTACATATCGCCAAGGTTCGCCGCGAACATAAAATTGATTACTTGGGCGCGCTTCTTATGGTCTCTGGCGTATCCGCACTTCTCTTGGGTATCTCTGTTTATGGACCGCAAGACGGCTGGCTAACATCAAAGACACTTACGGCGCTCGGCATAGCAGTAGTCCTTATCGTTCTCTTCATTCTTCAAGAGCTTCGCGCGGTTGAACCAATCTTGCCGATGTCTCTCTTTAAGAATCACACTTTCTCACTCACATCGGCGCTCGGTTTTATTATCGGTGCGGGAATGTTTGGCGCGATTGTCATGATTCCGCTGTATCTCCAACTAGTAAAAGGAGATTCTGCAACTATCTCTGGCTTAAAACTCATTCCGTTTATGATCGGAATTGTTTCGATGTCGATTTTCAGCGGCAAGATGATCAGCAAGCACGGCCATTACAAGCGCTTTCCCATCATTGGACTTAGTTTGATGACAATCGGAATCGCGCTCATGACTACCCTCGGCGTAGATACCCCATTCTGGCAACTCGCTATTTTTGCGGTATTAATCGGCATGGGACTTGGACTATCGATGCAGACCATAGTTATTGCGCTTCAAAATGCTGTGGAATTTAAGGATATGGGAGTATCAACAAGTGCTAATACTTTCTTCCGTTCCGTGGGCTCCACAATTGGCGTGGCAATCTTTGGAACAATCTATGCAAGTCGTCTCGGCGATTACATTCCACAGGGGCTCAAAGAGTTAGCGGCAACCAATCCATCTGCACTGCAAGGCTTTACTCCTGCAGTATCCAAGGCGGTTCAAGATAACCCCGGCCTTTTGGATAATTATGACCCTGCACTCAAGGCGACCTTCCTCGATTCTTATGTGCACGCTTTCCATAATGTCTTTTTAGCGGCAGCTCCTATCACCCTGATCGGATTGATCTTGGCGCTCTTCCTCCGCGAAACACCACTGCGTAGCGGCGCAGCGCATCACGCAGCAAAGGAAGAAGCTGCTGGCGAGGCAATTGCTTAAATTCAAGCGCAGTGCTGAGACTCTTCCGAGAGAGGTTTACATACTCTCGGGTGTCTCTTTCTTCGTGGCAGTTGGTTTTGGATTAATTGTTCCCGCAATTCCACTCTTTGCTGAAACATTTGGTGTTAACAAGACAGCAGTTGGTTTCATCATCTCTACCTTCGCCCTCGCACGTTTTGCCACCGGATTGATATCTGGAAAATTAGTCGATCGATTTGGTGAGAGATTGGTACTGGGTACCGGACTCTTCCTGGTTGCAGTCTCCTCGCTCCTATGCGGATTAGCTCAGAGTTATTGGCAGCTCTTGGTTTTTCGTTCGGCCGGAGGCCTTGGCTCTTCGATGTTCTCGGTTGCCGCCAGTGCACTACTGATGCGATCGGTCTCTGATAATCAATTAGGCCGGGCGCAATCAATGTATAACAGTGGATTTCTTATTGGTGGAATTACCGGTCCATCCTTCGGTGGCCTACTTACCGGGCTCTCGCTTCGCGCACCATTCTTTGTTTATGCAATCACATTAACGTGCGGCAGTGTTCTGACTTTTATTGCGCTCAATGAGAAACGCTTAGGGAGCAAGACTTCCCCGAAGCAAGATCCGGCAGATCGGATTCTTATTCGTGATGCCCTCAAGAACTTTCCTTATCGTTCAGCTCTAGTATTTGCATTTCTTATCAACTGGGTTTTATTCGGAATGCGCAATTCAATTTTGCCGCTCTTTGTCCGCGACAAATTACATGGTTCACCTTCGATTATTGGTTATGGATTTACCCTTTCGGCAATCGCACAAGCTTTAATCTTGATGTATGCAGGTCGTCAATCTGATTTCCGTGGTCGTCGCTTTGTTATTCTCATTGGTTCATTTCTTCTCACTCTGGGCGTCGGCACACTCGTAATTGCGAATGCGGAGTGGTACTACTTCCTATCGATGGTTATTTTTGGGCTTGGTGGCGCTTTTATGGGCACCGGTCACGCAAACATCGTAGGAGATGTGTTCAAAGGCAAGGGTGGCCAAGTTGTGGCGGTCTGGCAGATGGCTGGCGATGCAGGAATGATTGTTTCGCCGATACTTCTCGGCTTCTTATCTGATCAGTATTCGTATCACACAGCACTCGTGGTCACTATGGGCGTTGCAGCTATCGCCTTTGTTCTGGCCCTGTACTTACCAGAGACCAGAACTAAAGACGAAGAGGTGCTGAATTAGTTAGTCGCGACGAAGAATTGAAAGTAAGCGCAGAACTTCCATATACAACCAGACGACCGTCACCATAAGACCAAAACCTGCACGCCATGATTCTTGTTGTGGCGCACCGTTTCGGACCATGTTTTCAATGCGATCGAAATCCAGGACCAAGAAGAAGCTAGCAAATCCAACTCCTGCAACTGCTAGCAATAGGCCAAGGCCAGATACTCCATAAAAGCCCATACCTTGACCGACTCCAGCAAAACCAGCAATCATGGAAATGATTCCCAAGGCAAAGTAGCCAATCAATGCGCCAAACATGGTGCGCTGGAATTTTGGCGTGACGCGAATCTTCTTATTCTTATAGGCAAAGAGAATTCCAACAAATGCAGCAAGAGTTCCGATGACTGCTTGCGAAATAATGCCTGGGTATTGAGATTCATACATGTGGCTAAGTACGCCAAGAGCTAAGCCCTCAAAAGCCGCGTAAGCAATTACAAGTGGAGCACTTACTGTGGATTTAAATGAGTTAATCATTCCCAGCGCTAGTCCGCCGATAAAACCAATCAGCAAGAAACCGGTGCCAAGATTGGCTGTCCAGGCGAATGCGCCAACAGCGACGAGTACTGCGAAGAGCATTGAAGTGCGAATAACAACATCATCGATAGTCATGCGTCCGGTACGAGAAGAGGAAGCAGCTGGTGCGTTATAAAGATCATTGAGTGCATCAACATCGCCTGGGGTCACAGTTGTACCAGAGTGGCCCATCGCTGCATATCCGCGCTTAAAGACTGGGTTGGTGCTTTCCATCTATTGCTCCTTCTGAGCCTAGGTTGAGAGTTGATAGAAGAATAACAATGGATGGCTTTCCCAGCCTCTCGAAGAGTGCAGGAAAACTGAGAATTAACTTGGAATTTCAAGCCTTAGAAGAGAACTCGCCACTTCAGAGCTAGAAGCGTAACCCCGCAGAGAATCAGTACAAGGGCTGCTGCAATGGACTTCTGACGACCTAGGCGTTGAGGTAGACCGAGAACTCCCTGTTGCAAATCCGACTCTAAATCCTTTACAACATTAAGAAAATGGAAGGCTGATGCAAAGATCATGAAGGCGAGAACCAACCAGAGTGAAGGGTTCTTATCCGCGCTCAGATAGATAGCCCACGGCGCTGCGCCAAAGGAGATTATGTAGGGAAGAGCGGAGAAGATTGTCTCCTTTAATTTAAAGTTATAGAGCGTCGCGCTCAACAGACCTAAACAATGGAGCGCTCCCCCGTTCCGGCCAAGGGGGCCAATAAATGAAAGGACTACGGCCAGGGAGAGAGCGATAAAGATTGCACGTTTTAATGCACCAGAAGAAACCGCCCCTGCAACTAATGGTTTCCTCATGCGAGCGGATGCAAGATCACGTGGGAAATCAACGAGGTCATTACTCCACCCGACCACACATTGCCCAGCCAAAATTGCTGCGGCAATCTTCGCCGAATCAAATATTGAATACTGCGTCAAAGACAAAAGGAACGCGATTGTTACGACAAGTACGGTGGGTCCAAAATGGGTGGCAATTAAAAAGCCATTAACGGAGAGATAAATTCGTTTGTAAAATCTGTTAGTAGTAATCACAAATATTTACTTCTTATATGGATCTTGTATGTTCCCTGAATTATTTACTAAATCATTAAGAATTGAAGTCATATCGTTCATTCTTCCAAAGGTCCAAACCGATGGTGTGAAGCTTTTTCTCAGTGCCTCTGAGGATAAAATGACTGATCTCCACGTTTCAACCCAAGATTCCCAGATATCCTTTTCAATTAAGCCATCACGTCTCGCCAAATACGCCCATTCGAATATGTTTGCTAACTGGACAGCAATCAAATTCTGCTCAATTTCAATATCACTCCAATTTTGACGCTCAAGAAAAAGTGATCTTTCTACATCTGGATTCGAAGCTCGCAGTCTTCGAATTTCGTTCATTTCACCGACCATAGACTGCAAATTAGTGAGCCGCATGGACTTTGCGACATTATTATTGGATTTTGCGACTGCAAGTAAGGAGAGAAAAAGGATGAAGAGCGACAGTGTTGAAATTACTGTCGTGATTAATTCTGCATTAGTCATGTCTAATAGTCAGGCCAATCCAATCAAGAGTCAATATCTTTTACTATAATCGAGAATTAGCATTGAGCATCGTAAGTATTTCTCTAACCAGACAGTTATGGCTTCCAGGAACATGTGGTTGTAAATGCCGGAGCTGACCCTCTATGGCAAGAAGACTATGGCGGTCTGCAATTGCTTTGCCATTCATTCTTAAAGCGATGTTTGAGGAGCTGAGTAGCTCCCTAGGGGTCGGGTTTTCCCGCTATTGCTGTGCCTGCTAGGTGCACCAGCGCAGGGTTTTAGCGCTACCACAGCTTAAACGAATAAACTATGATTATTCCAATATTCGTGAGGTCTAATTTGAGGGGTGGTCGGTGGAGAAGTACTACTGTGACGACCCTGATGATCTGTATGAACAACCGCGAAAGCGATCTCTTCTCGGAATCCTGACCTCCATAGTTTTGATTGCGGGTGGCGCTTTCTTCGTACAGACCACTTTGGCCGCGAATGTCACCATCAATTCAAATCAGTCCAAAGAATTTGGTCAGGGAATTGCTCAAACTCCAGCCTGCTCCGGAAATACCAGCCTAACTCTGACTCCGGTTTCGACTTTCGTGAACGCTTCCGGTGGCGGCGGTTACTACTTCAATTCCGCAACGGTCTCAGGCATACCGGATACTTGTTTTGGCGTTGACTTCACAATTAACGCTTTTGGCAGCACTAGTAATTCGCCCTTAGCGCTCTTTAATTCAACATCCACAAGCGCAGTTATTTACAACAGCTCAGGAACTTTTCTCGTTGGTGCCGGTAGCGCTGGAATGTCCATATCAAGTAGTACTCGATCCTTTACGATTTCATTTACTTCGCCAGTAGCGCTGACGGCAAATATTGCAAAATTTACAATTCAGAGTGGTCCGCATTCTCCAACCTGTGCAATAGATGCAGTTTGCGCACTTGGTGATATCGGCCCTGGTGGTGGGACTATCTTCTATGTTTCACAAACAGCGTTCACTGAGACTGGCGCGCCTTGTGCTAGCTCATGCCATTATCTTGAAGGTCGAGTTGCTGTAGGCCCATCGGCGCAATGGTCCATTAATTATGCAACAACCCAAATCGGTGCCGCAGCTCAAGGAACATCAATTGGTACCGGTTATGCAAACACCACAGCAATCATCACTCAAAACGGCGCCTACAACGCGGTGACTAATAATTACGCAGCCGGTGCAGCAAAGAGTTATACCGGCGGCGGCAAAACTGATTGGTTTATGCCTTCAAAGATGGAACTTGCAGAATTGGTTACTTACGAAAGTGGCCTCAGCGTGCCCGATCCCACGTACGGCCCATCAGTCTTTTATAACTCTTCGTCAGAATTTGATGCCACCCATGTGTGGGGAGAGTTGATGTACAGCACCGGCTACCCGGTCTCAGGTGTGGGCAAGACCGATAACAACCACTTTATCTCGGTAAGAGCTCTCTAACTGGTGCCCCCGGTCGGACTCGAACCGACACTGGAAGGATTTTAAGTCCTCTGTCTCTGCCATTGGACTACGGGGGCGAGGCGAAGTGGAAAGTCTACTAGCCGTTCTTGCCTAGCTTTACCTTCATTTTCACTATATCTCCAAGTTCAATTCCTATCGCTTTTCTCATCGCATCCTTCATTGGGATTAAATAGCGGCCATCTTTAGGAATAACTGCCGTCGTCCAAGTCATCTTTGCCGCAGTCACGGTCACATAAATAACTCCCCACCCATAGGAGTATTCCTTGGCCACGCTCTTAATAATTTTGCTATCTGCTTCATCAATCGCAACAAAATAGAAAGGAGCAGGTCCCCGCCATTCAATGAGTGGGTTACTTAGCTTAAATTCCATTCGAGCGTTCCATAAACACTAATTCAAATTCCTCACTCTTGACTTAACTCTTGATCCATTTCATCGAAAACATCCTGTGCGCCCTCATCAATGCCTTCAACGATTTCTTCTAGCTCTTCTTCGATAACTTCTGGAAGTGGTTCGATAACAGTCGTCAATCCCCATGCAATTCCATCGAGAATATCTGACTCAGAGGCGACAAATTCAGTTGCACCTGTTGCCAACATAACTCGGGAGAGAATTAGCGCGCCAGAAGTGATCACATCAACTCGACCGGGGTGCATATATCCGAGGGCAGCAATCTCTTCACGGGACATAAGAGAGAGTTGCTGAGCGATACCAAAAACTTTTTGTGAGGCGATGCGTGAGAGATGAATGGAATACCGATCATATTCACTTAGCCCAAGAGCTGCGGCAGCGACGGTGGTAGCGGTACCAGCAACGGCAATGAGGGTCGTGGCTTTCTTAAATGGAACAGATCGAGCTGCTTCCGCAATAGCAGCATCGATATCTTCGATTGCTGCAGCGACTGTGCGCGCCTCTGGTGGTTGCTTCTTGAGATGGCGCTCAGTCATACGCACGCAACCAATATTTACGCTCTTTGCTGATTCAACTTTCTCAGCACCGAAGACGAATTCAGTTGAACCGCCACCAATATCTACAACAAGAAATGGGCCCCCAATCCCTTTGAGTTCTTTCGTTGCACCCATGAAAGAGAGAGCGGCTTCTTCAGCCCCGGGAATAACCTCGGGTTCGATTCCTAGAATTTCACGTACGCCATCGATAAATACTTGGCGATTGCGGGCATCACGCGTTGCGCTTGTCGCGCAGAATCTAATCTTTTCAACGCCTTTGCTGGCAATGATTTCAGCAAACCTTCTCGTTGCTTCAAGTGTGCGCTCGATAGCTGCTGGATCAAATGCTCGATTCTTATCGACGCCTTCGCCTAGCCGAACAATCTCCATCTCGCGAATAACTTCGCGGAAATTATCTCCGTCGATATCAGCAATGAGCAGACGAATTGAATTAGTTCCACAATCTATTGCTGCAACTCTGCTCATTTATTACTACTTTCTTTAGATTTCTTCGGAAGATTTAGCGGGGCATGGATCAGATAGCCACCATTGTGGCAGCGCAGCGAGAGCTTCATCGCCAAAGGGGTTGACTCCTGGGCCAGCACCGAGAGAGTGTGCGACAAGTGAGTGCAAACATTTCACACGCTCGGGCATTCCCCCTGCAGTAATACCTTCTACTTCAGGAACATCCATACCTAAAGCCGCACGAGCAGCGAGATAATCTTGGTGAGCGGCTGCATATTCTCCTGCAACTACTGGATCAGTGGAGAGACGTGACTCCATCTCGGCCATCATTCCGGTTGTTTCGAGAGTAGAAATTGCTGCCGTTAATCGTGGACATGTTGCGTAATAAAAAGTTGGAAAAGGTGTGCCATCCGATAATCGAGGCGGAGTTTCGACCACTGCCGGCTTTCCGCATGGACAGCGATAAGCAATTCCATGAACATCACGTGGCGTGCGACCAAGTTGAAGCGCTATTACTTCTATATCTTCCGGAGTTGGCTTTTTGCTATCAACGTTCACGGGTGAATCTTACGGATTTATCTGAGTATTTGTACTTGTTATCGATGAGATCAACCGACCATACCAAGGTAGACCCAGTGGAATTTGATCCGCAATAGGAGCAGCTGGACCGCCTTGTGTTTCAGATGTTTCTTCAATACCAGTTACTTCATATTGAATTTCACCTGGAAAGACAAAGTGCAGACGCGTTCTTGCCTGTGCCGCGATATAAGTTGGGTCATTCCATAGCGCTAAATCACGTCGTGCGCTTTCGAGCGCTGATTCGCTGTCATTGAGTTGAGTTCGAAGTGCATTGATTTGTGCCCGTTGCGCAAAATAATGTTGGACAGGTGGTGCAAGTGTGATTGCCATCAATGCAAGAACTGTGACGAAAGCAAAGGCTCGACCTGATATCCCTCGTGAACTCTTGTTCTTCATGAGAGATTGCTCTTATTACTTACCGGCAAAACGAGGGAATGCTCCGCGGCCTGCATAGAGAGCAGAATCACCGAGCTCTTCCTCGATCCGGAGAAGTTGGTTGTATTTAGCTACGCGCTCGGAGCGAGCAGGTGCGCCAGTCTTAATCTGACCGCATTCAAGAGCGACAGCAAGATCTGCAATTGTGGTGTCTTCTGTTTCACCGGAACGGTGCGACATCATCGAACGATATCCCGCGCGATGTGCCATAGAGACAGCATCAATCGTCTCGGTGAGGGTTCCAATTTGGTTGACCTTTACGAGAAGTGCGTTAGCTGTGTCAGATGCAATTCCCTTGGCAAGACGCTCGGGATTAGTAACGAACAAATCATCTCCCACAATTTGAATCTTGGAACCAAGTTGCTCTGTCATCTTGGCCCAACCAGCCCAATCATCCTCATCGAGTGGGTCTTCAATAGAGACAATCGGATAAGAAGCCACGAGATCAGCGTAGTAAGCAATCATTTCATCAGATGACTTCTGCTTGCCTTCAAAAGCGTACTTACCTTTTTCATGAAATTCAGTAGCTGCAACATCCATTGCAAGTGCAATGTCCTTACCTGGCTTTAGCCCAGCAGCCTCAATTGCTTCAAGAATGAGATCGAGAGCAGCGCGATTGCTATCTAGGTTGGGTGCAAAGCCACCCTCATCACCAATACTGGTTGCTAATCCGCGCTTCTTAAGAACTGCTTTAAGTGCGTGATAAATCTCAGCGCCTTGACGAAGTGCCTCACTAAATGTTGGCGCACCGATAGGAGCAATCATGAACTCTTGGATATCCACATTTGTATCCGCATGTGCGCCACCATTAAGAATATTCATCATTGGTACAGGCAAAGTGTGAGCAGTTGGGCCACCGATATAACGGAAGAAGGAGAGATCAGCGCTTTCAGCAGCGGAGCGAGCAACTGCGAGTGAGACTCCAAGAATGGAGTTTGCGCCGAGTCGAGACTTATTCTTTGTGCCATCAAGTTCGATCATTGCGGCATCAACAAGTCGTTGGTCTTGAGCATCGTATCCATAAATCTCTGGAGCTAGTTCGTTGTTAACAAAATCAACTGCCTTTTGAACTCCCTTACCTAAGTAGCGCTTGCCACCATCGCGAAGTTCCGCTGCTTCAAATGCGCCAGTTGATGCGCCGCTAGGAACAGCTGCGCGAGCATTAGAGCCATCTTCAAGAACTACTTCAACTTCAACAGTGGGATTTCCGCGAGAATCTAGAATTTCGCGGGCATGTACTAATTCAATTAAGGCCACTTAGTTCTCCAATAAAGAAAATTTCACAAATATTCGACTTCTCTGTCGATGGATATAACCCAATTCTAGACTACGAAGAGGCGGCCTCAGAGTCGCGAATAGCCTGGATATATTGCTTAGTGGCGCTGCGAAGAGCGGATTCAACGTCCAACCCTTGGCCCTGAGCCTGATTGATGATTCCTAGGAGAATTGCTCCGAGTTCCTCTTCGGTAGCACTTTTTGAGATCTCTACCGGATGCGCGATGGGAATAGTTAATCCATATTTCTCTGCTCGATATATCAATTTAGCAGCGAGAGCCAAAGCGGGCTGCCCTAATGGAATCCCCTCGGTAGCAGATGTTCGCCCTTTTTCGGCCGCTTTAATTGCCTCCCAATTTTCAAGAACTTCTTCACTAGAACTTACCTTTGTGTCACCAAATACATGAGGATGGCGGCGAATTAATTTATCGGCCACGCCCCGGGCGACGTCATCGATCGAAAATGGTTCATCGGAATCTTCTTCTGCCATGCGGGCATGAAAATACACTTGCAATAACACATCGCCGAGTTCTTCTCGCATTGAAGTTCGATCGTTCTCTTCTACCGCCTCTATATATTCATAGGACTCTTCAAGTAGATATTTCAAGAGAGATTCGTGGGTTTGTTCTGCATCCCATGGGCAGCCTCCGGGTGAGCGGAGGCGATCCATAACTTCGCGTAATCGAATTAGTTCTGAAGAACTATCCATAAAACGGTATTTACTACTTATTGGTTACGGCAGTATTTGGTTCTTTGTCGATGACATTTGCATTCTCTGCATCCCATGCACCGTAGCGAGGATTAACAACAACGCCTTTCTTAGAAGCCATTCCAACAACGAGGGCTTGAATCGCTGCACCATTGGTGTTATCAACACCGGCTGCTTGAGCAACCTGTCCTAGACGTTCAGAGATGAGCATCGTCTTTACATAACCATTGAAATCTTGAGCAGCAATACCTGCGCCAACGAGCGCCTGCGGAAGAGACTTCTCACCGCCAACTTGCTTAACGATTGCCGCACGACGTGTTGCGATCTGTGCTTCAGTAGGAATAGCACGGTATTTCACGCCAACTTCCTGCAAGAGAAGTGCAACCAGGTGGAAGCGAACAACATCTTGACTTAGTTTTGCGCCAGTCGATAGTTCCATTCCATTAGTATCGACAGCAGCACGCTCATCAAGAATAGCTTTTACTGAGTTTTCAACGGTTGTTACTGAAATTGATTCCTTGCCAACGCTTGCTGCCGAATCGACAGTTGAGCAACTTGAAAGAAGAAAAACGCTAGTGGCGGCAAGAAGTACTCCGACAACTGACTTGATGCTCTTCACTAAAACCCCATTCATTTCGAAGTTGATACCGATGGCGCCACGATTGTATTGAGGACTTCAATCGCCCATGGCAGGACTGAAGTATCTCCTACTTCCTCGCCTCCCATCCAATTCGGGGCGGCCGAACGGGCTACTAATACGCTTGATGTGGCGGCCTTCACCAAGGATCCTGGGTAGACGCGGGCTAGGCGCATGCCGATTGAATCAGGAATCATCAGCGGCGAAAGGCGCAAGAATTTTCCTTGAAGGACAACTTCAGTAAGTCCAAAATTCTTGGCAATGACTCGTAATGAGGCGACCGCCAGTAAATCTCGTGCCGGCTCTGGCAATTCTCCAAAGCGGTCTTTTAACTCTTCTGCAATCGCATCTAACTCTGCTTGAGAACTGGAATCTGCCATGCGACGATAAATATCTAATCGAAGGCGCTCTGAAGGTAGGTATTCAACTGGAATATGGGCGGTTATTGGAAGCTCGACTTTGCACTCTCTAATTCGAGGGTCGTCCTGTGAATCAGGGACAATTCCAGTTTTGAACTCACTGACTGCCTCGCTGACCATCCGCATATACAAATCGAAGCCAACTTCTGCAATATGTCCTGATTGCTCGCCACCTAAAAGATTACCAGCGCCACGAATTTCTAAATCCTTGAGGGCTACTTGCATACCTGAACCTAATTCAGAATTTGTAGCTATTGTGGTTAAACGATCGTGAGCAACTTCGGTCAGCGGCTTATCTGGAGAGTATAAGAAGTAGGCATATGCGCGTTCACGACTTCGACCTACACGTCCACGAAGTTGATGCAACTGCGAGAGCCCATAATTCTCTGATCTATCGACAATTAGAGTGTTTGCGTTAGGGACATCGATTCCATTTTCGATAATTGTCGTAGAAACTAAAATATCGAAGTCTCCCTCCCAAAAAGCGAGAATAACTTCCTCTAAATCGTGTTCGTTCATCTGGCCATGAGCAACGCGAATACGTGCTTCAGGAACAAGTTTCTTTAATCGCTCAACTACCCCATCGATGCTTTCAACACGGTTATGAACGAAGAAGATCTGTCCATCACGTAGTAGCTCGCGATGAATCGCGGCCGTTATCTGTTTATCATCCAGCGGTCCTACATATGTGAGAACTGGATGACGTTCTTCTGGCGGAGTCGTGATATTCGACATTTCTCGAATACCCGTAATGGCCATCTCTAACGTTCTAGGAATTGGAGTTGCAGACATAGATAGGACATCCACATTGGTCCGGGTTTTCTTCAACTCCTCTTTATGTTCTACGCCAAATCTCTGCTCTTCATCAACGACAACCAGTCCTAAATCTTTAAATTGAATGTCCTTAGAGAGCAATCGGTGGGTACCAATCACGATATCTAACGAACCATCTTCAATGCCCGCAACAATTTCACGACTGACCTTGGGTGAATTGAATCTGGATAGGCCCGCTACCTTGATGGGAAAGCCTGTATATCTTCCTTGGAAAGTAGCAAGATGTTGTTGAACCAAGAGAGTTGTGGGTACAAGTATCGCTACCTGCTTACCATCCTGAACCGCTTTAAAAGCTGCACGTACCGCAATTTCTGTTTTCCCGTAGCCCACGTCGCCACAGACAATGCGATCCATCGGATAAGAGCGTTCCATATCTCGTTTCACTTCATCAATAGTTGACATTTGATCAGCGGTTTCAACATATGCAAATGCTTCTTCAAGTTCGCGTTGCCAGGGAGTATCTGGTGAAAATGCATAGCCAGGTGCAGCCATTCGTGCTGCATATAATTGAATGAGTTCAGCAGCTATTTGTTTAACAGCTTTACGTGCTTTGCGCTTTGCATTTTGCCAATCTGCACCACCGATTCGGTGAACAGATGGGGCTTCGCCTCCCACATACTTCGTGACTTGTTCTAGGGTATCTGTAGGCACAAATAGGCGATCGGCCGGCTGACCTCGCTTTGAAGATGCGTACTCAATGACAACATATTCGCGAGATGTCCCGGCGACCGTACGTTGTACAAGCTCGATATAGCGCCCAACTCCATGTTGTTCGTGCACAACATAATCGCCTGGCTTAAGTTCTACCGGATCAATAGCTTTCTTGCGCCGAGAAGGCATGCGAGCAGAATCCTTACTGGAGGAACGTTGACCTGAAATATCTTTCTCGGTAATAAGAGCTGTCTTAAATCGCTCACTGATAAAGCCGTGATTCACATGGGAAGTCAGAAGATAAATTGCATCATTTGTCAGCGCTGTATTTACCTCTTTAATGATACGAACTGGTAGCTCTTCTTCAGCGAGTAAATCTCGATATCGTTCAAGAATTCCCGAGCCCATAGCGCTGAAAATCACTTGGTAGCCTGCGTTAAACCAGCTCTTCACATCTTCAATAAATGGTTCAACCTTGCTGTTATATATTGGCACTGAAGCAAAAGTATCGAGCGAATTATCAAGTTCAGGATTAGATTGATAAGAATTGAGTTCGCGCCAAGAAAACCCACGCCTACTTGCCTCATTCTTCAACTCTTCTAATTCAAAATATCCACCAGCGCCAACTTGATCTGTGAAATCAATAGGCGCTTTCGCGCCCATGGCTGCGGTCGACCATGAAGCCTCTAGAAACTCTTCATTTGTTGAGATTAAATCCGCTGATCTCGATTGTGCACGTGGCGCATCAATAATCATGACCTTAAAATTCTCGGGCAGAAATGAGAGCAGCGAACTCATCTCTGGTTTGAGTGCACCAGCCAGGGATTCCATTCCCTCCACGGAAATCCCGTTCGATATTTTCTCGCACATTTCTGCGATTGCCGGAAATTCTGCAGCTAAAGATGCAGCTCTTTTCTTCACATCTTCGCTGAGCGCTAGTTCTCGGCACGGATAAATCGTTAAAGAACCGGTGACGGGTGCAAAAGTTCGCTGATCTGCAACTGTAAAGAATCGTAACTCTTCGATTTCATCACCGAAAAAATCAATTCGAACAGGGTGCTCGCAATCTGCTGGGAAAATATCCACGATGCCACCGCGTACCGCAAACTCACCTCGACGTTCAACCAGATCTGTTCGCGCATATCCAAGATAAGACAGGTTCAGAACAAGTTGTTGCAATCCACACTCGGCCCCGATTTCCAGAACTGGAAATTCTTCATTCAAGAGATCGGCAATAATAGGTTGAATCAACCCTCGGATTGAAGTGACGACTGCTTGAATTTGTGCCGGCCTTGTTGCTAAGGCATGCAAAGTGCTCACACGTTTTGTGACCGTATCGCTCTTTGGACTCAAGCGCTCATGCGGAAGAGTTTCCCAAGGTGGGAATTCTAAAACTTCTTTGCCGGTGTAAGAAATGATTTCATCTCTAATTTCATCGGCAACTCGTGAAGATGGCGCGACAATTAATAGCGGTGTCGATTCTGTGACCATCGACAAAATAAGACCATGCGCGCTAGGTGCCGCCGCAAGTTCAGTATCGCTATCGACCGCTGGTATCTCGCGAGCTGAGAAATGCGAGAACGCGCGAAGAAGTGCCATGGCAACAAACTCCTTTCGCTCCCGAAACAACGCCAAAAGCCCCACATCTCAATGAGATGGGGGTGAATACCGAGAAGTCTACGGATATAAATCGGTCACATCTACCTCAATTATCCTGCGAGAATGAGTCAGTGAATTCGCCCGTAGATCCACAAGATAACGCCAGTCTTCGCGCTGATGTACGTAAGCTCGGCGATCTCTTGGGCGAGAGTTTGGTCCGTCAAGAAGGCGCGCAACTCCTAGCGCTAGTCGAACAAGTGCGCGGTGCCGTCCGTGATGGATCTGGCGATGAGCTCTTAGAGAATTTAACTGTCCACCAGAGCGTTGAACTAGTGCGTGCATTTAGTACCTACTTCAATTTAGCTAACGTTGCCGAGCAAGTGCATCGTGCGCGAGTTTTGGCCAATGAAAGAAGTGCCGGTGGCTCTTGGCTAGCTCGGGCAGTTGACCGAATTGAAGAAGCGGCCAAGATCAATCCTGAACTTACGAAAGAGAACATTCAAGAATGGATTAACAAATTCTCAGTCCGCCCAGTATTTACTGCGCATCCCACTGAAGCCGCTCGTCGCTCAGTACTGAGCAAGATGTCCACCATCGCTGCGCTCTTGGATGAACCAGATTCAAATACCACATATCGACGTCTGGCAGAGGCAGTGGACTTACTCTGGCAGACTGACGAGCTTCGCTTAGGTCGACCCGAACCGCTCGATGAAGCAATGAATGCTCTCTATTATTTAGATGATTTATTTAAATTAACAATTCCAGAAGTTCTAGATGACTTTGCCCATGAACTTTCTCGTTTAGGTATCACCGTATCTCCCACCTCCCGCCCGTTAAGTTTCGGAACATGGATTGGTGGTGATCGCGATGGCAATCCACACATCACCGCCACGGTCACAAAAGATGCAATAGTTCTTCAAACTGGACACTTTATCCGCGTCATGATTGCAGCTTTAGATGAACTGCGCCAAGCGCTCTCGGTCTCTACTCGAATTGCAGGAGCATCAGCAGAACTTAACGCCTCGGTCGAAGCTGATCTGGCACGTTTGCCTGAAGTAGAAGATCGTTTCCGAAGACTTAATATTGAAGAGCCGTATCGTTTGAAAGCCACTGCCATTCGTCATAAATTAGTTCTCACCGCAAAGCGGCATGCGGCCAGTGATCCACATGTTCCCGGTCGAGATTACGAAAGTACTGCGCAATTACTAGCTGATCTAAACATTATGCGAGATTCACTTCTTCAACATCGTGGTGAACTAATCGCCACTGGCTTACTCGAGCGAGTTATCCGCACCGTTTCAAGCTTTGGAATTACGCACGCGACCATGGATGTTCGTGAACACTCGGAAGCTCATCATCATGTACTTGCGCAAATCTTCGGCGAGAAATACAGCAACCGCGAATCCATAATTGTGAGCGATCTTGCATCTAGCTCATTTACCTCATCGCCAAGCCTCGATGAGCCAGCCCAAAAGACTCTGGATACCTTCGTTGCGATTCGTGAGCTCATTGAAAAATTTGGTCCAGAAGTAATGGAGACTTACATCATCTCTATGACCAAGAGCCATATCGATGTGCTGGCTCCAGTATTGCTAGCCAAAATTGCTGGTCTTATTTCACTTCACGGCGATAAGCAGTTTGCAAAGATTGGATTTGCACCACTTCTAGAAACAGTTGCTGAGCTCCAAAGCGCAGATACCATTCTAGATAATCTGCTCTCCAATCCGGATTACCGTCGACTCGTATCACTTCGTGACAATATCCAAGAGGTCATGCTCGGATATTCCGACTCCAACAAGGATGCGGGTATCACTACATCGCAATGGGAGATTCATCGTGCACAACGTAAGTTGCGCGATATCGCAATGAAACATGGCGTCACGCTCCGCCTCTTCCATGGACGCGGTGGCTCTGTTGGTCGCGGTGGCGGTCCTACATATGATGCACTTATAGCTCTGCCATGGGGTTCACTTGATGGTCAGATCAAAATGACTGAACAAGGCGAAGTCATTTCAGATAAATACTCGCTACCTGCACTTGCACGTGAGAATGTGGAGTTGACTCTTGCTGCTGCGCTCGAAGCAACTGTGCTTAACCGTAAACCTCGCCAGAGTGCCGAAGCGCTTCAATCTTGGAATGATTGCATGGACCACGTGAGCGAGAACGCTTTTCGCTCGTACCGCACACTCATTGATCATCCCGATCTGCCACGATATTTCTACGAGTCAACTCCGGTTGAGCAACTCGGAAATCTTTTCTTAGGTTCACGTCCATCTCGTCGTCCGGATGCAACTGGAGGCCTTGGATCGCTGCGCGCAATTCCCTGGGTCTTTGGTTGGACTCAATCGCGACAGATTGTTCCTGGCTGGTTTGGAGTTGGCTCTGGACTCAAAGCTGCACGTGAGTCCGGCAAGTCTGAAGTTCTTACCGAGATGCTTAAGGAGTGGCACTTCTTCCGTACCTTTATTTCAAATGTTGAAATGACCCTGGTAAAAACGGATCTCTCTATGTCTCGTAAGTATGTAGAAAAGCTCGTTGACCCATCTCTCCACCATTTCCTTGATGTGATTGAGAAAGAATTCAATTTAACTAAATCGGAAATTCTGCTCTTGACCGGTAAGAGTCAATTACTTGGCGACCAGGCAATTCTGGCTAGAACTCTTGAAGTGCGTGACACCTACTTAGCGCCATTACATATGTTGCAAGTAACTTTGCTGGCCCAGGTACGGGCAAACCCAGATGATATTGATCCACTGTTACGACGGGCGCTGCTATTGACGGTAAATGGTGTTGCAGCTGGTCTGCGCAATACTGGCTGATTTACTTATTAAACTCTTGCTGCGCGCTCTCTAAACCCTTTTCAATAAGACGTTCTACCGCAAGGGCACCGCGTGCGATGAAATCATCTAACTCTTTCTTCTCGGCGCTAGCGAAAGGCTTGAGAACAAAGTCTGCGGGATCTTGTGGCGCAGGTGGACGATCCACACCCATTCGTACACGGTAATAATCTGACCCAGCGAAGTGTTGAGTTATGGATTTTAAGCCATTATGGCCGTTATCACTTCCGCCAATTTTGATTCGTATTGTATTAAAAGCGATATCAATTTCATCATGAATAACAATGAGGTGAGATGCATCTACTTTATAGAAATCAGCTAGCGCTTTTGTAGGTCCACCAGAATCGTTCATAAAACCCTGAGATTTTGCAAGAGTAACTGGATGACCTGCAACGCGAATATCTGCGACTTCAGTCTTAGATTTATGTGTAGAGAATTTTGAATTGACCGCCAGATAATTAATGACCATCTGTCCGATGTTATGGCGAGTCTGTGCGTAGTTGGTTCCGGGGTTTCCTAACCCTAGAACCAACCAACGCGAAGTATCCATTTATTAATTGTGCTGCGAATTATTCCTTCGCAGGCTCTGCATCTGCTGCTGGTGCCACGGCTGCATCTGCTGCTGGTGCGGCTACTTCTTCTGCGGCAGCTGACTTCTCGGAAAGGTGAACGACAGGCATCATCGGATCAGAGATCAAAACAACACCTGCGGGAAGAACTACATCCTTGGCATAGAGAGATAGTCCAGCAGCTAAGCCAGTCATATCCAAAGTAAGGAAGGCAGGAATTGAAGTTGCTTCAACTTCAACTTGAATGGAGTTGTTATTGTGCTCAAGAATTCCATCGCGATCGTGCTCGCCACTTGTGTGGACTGGAACATCAACGATTACCTTCTCACCGCGACGAACAACGATGAGGTCAATGTGTGAGAGAGCGGAGGTCAGTGGGTGACGTGTAACAGACTTAGGAAGAGTGAGCTCAGTCTGACCGTCAACAACGACATCGAGAAGAACGTTAGATTGCTTAAGAGCTGCACCAAGTTCGCGAGCTGGAAGTGCGACGTGTTGTGGAGCTGCACCGTGGCCATAAATAACTGCTGGAACAAGTCCTGCGCGGCGGTCGCGGCGTGATGCGCCTTTACCAAATTCAGTACGACGTGAGCCGTTGATGGAAATCTCAGCCATGTAAATCTCTCCTCTAAATAGATGCGTTCCAGGAGAGCCACCCGTCGATTACGGGTAATAACCCCTCGCCGGAACGGTGATAACCATAACCCGCGAGGCTAGGTGGAGGCAAATTCGGGTTAATTGCCCTCAGAGAAGAAGATGTGACTCGCGATGGCATCTATAAGAGTGTACCAATCCTCTTCCTTCATGTGGGCCGGCGAGAAATCATCGACGATCTGACCAATTGTGTAGGCCTGAACTAAAACTGCAATCGCGCGAGGATCAAATGCTGGATTGCCCCAGCCGCGTTCGATGCTTTCACGGAAGAGATCGGCCAGGGCTTGAGTCAGGCGTTCTTGCTCTTGACCTAACTTCTCTTTCATCCGAGGGTTGAGCATTGCTTTACTAATAGCAGTAACACGCTCTTCACGAAGATTAGAACGAGCCGGCGCTTGAGTTACACGAGTAACTTCTCTAATTCCGGCAACGAATTCCGATTTATTCTTTGAATGAATTGAAACTTGGCTGAGCATATAGATGGACTGGTCAACAAAACTTGCAAAGCGTGCCACCAACGCATATTCGATAAGTTCCGAGAAATCTTCAAAGTGGTGATACAGCGAACCCTTGGAGACCCCGGAACGTTCAAGTACATCATCGCTATTTATCTCTGACGGATTCTGAGAATCCATCATTTTTACGACAGTATCGATAAGGGCTTGCTTCGTCGGGTGAAGACCTTTGACGGTGCTCATTAGCTATGGCCGTCGAAGAGACTTGTAACCGATCCGTCCTCAAACACCTCGCGAATGGCGCGAGCTAGTAATGGCGCAATAGAAAGAACTGTCAAACCATCGAACTTACTATCCTCGTGAATAGGAAGAGTGTCTGTAACAACTACTTCGCTAACGCGAGAAGCTTTGAGGCGTTCAACAGCAGGGCCCGATAGAACTGCATGCGTAGCTGCAACTATTACATCTTTAGCGCCATCGGCGAAGAGTGCATCGACGGCTTTGGTAATTGTTCCGGCAGTATCAATCATGTCATCAATAACAACGCAGGTCTGACCTCGTACATCACCGACGACGCGTCCAGTTACAGATTCATTAGGAATGCGTGGATCTCGAGTCTTATGTATAAATGCAATAGGACAGCCACCAAGTAAATCTGACCATCGTTCTGCAACGCGAACTCGACCAGAGTCTGGTGAAACGATTGTTAAACGAGAGCGATCGACTTTACTGCCTACATAATTAGCAAGTAACGGAAGTGCAAAGAGATGATCTACTGGACCATCGAAGAAACCTTGAATTTGTGAGGTGTGAAGATCTACAACCATTAAGCGATCTGCTCCGGCAGTCTTAAAGAGATCTGCCATGAGCCGTGCAGAGATTGGCTCACGACCACGGTGCTTCTTATCTTGACGCGCATATCCATAGAACGGGGCAACGACGGTGATGCGCTTTGCTGAAGCGCGCTTGAGCGCATCAACCATAATAAGTTGTTCCATAATCTGCTTATTAACTGGCGCAGCATGGCTCTGTAATACGAACGCATCGCAACCACGAACACTCTCTTCGAAGCGAACGAATATTTCACCGTTGGCAAAGTCATAGGCAGATGTAGGAGTAAGCGGGATGCCCAGCTCTTCAGCGACGCCTTCAGCGAGTTCTGGGTAACCACGACCAGTAAATAGGCGCAACCGCTTTTCAGAAGATAGTCGAAGTTCGCTCATTTATCTGCTCCAGTTCTTGTAGTTGTTATTCCGTAGCTCCTGCTTTACGAGCTGCTTCTGCTGATGCAGTTTTGGCTCGCTTGCGAAGAACCCAACCGAGAATATTTCGCTGTTTCGATCGCGCTACGGCGATTGATCCGGCGGGAACATCTTCGGTAATAACTGATCCTGCTGCGGTGTAAGCGCCATCTCCGATAGTGACGGGTGCGACCAACATGGTGTCGCTTCCGATACGAACTTCGTCACCTACTACCGTACGGTGCTTATCCACTCCGTCATAATTCACGAAAATTGTGGCTGCTCCAATATTTGAGCCGCTACCAATAGTGGCGTCTCCCACATAGGAAAGGTGTGGAACCTTGGAACCCTCGCCAATAGTCGAATTCTTTACTTCTACATAAGCGCCAACTTTTGCACCAGCTGCGAGAACGGTGCCAGGGCGAATGAACGAGAACGGGCCGACATTAGCGTTATCGCCAATAGTTGCAGCAGTGCAGTGAGATTCCAAAACAGTGGCGCAGCAACCAACGCTGACGTCAGTGAGAGTTGTGCGAGGACCGATTACTGCAGATTTTGCGACGGTGGTTTTCCCATATAAGCCAGAGCCCGGATGAATTGTGGCATCGGCTTCAATTTTTACTGAGATATCTATCCATGTTGTGGTCGGATCAATGATGGCAACGCCTGAACGCATCAGGCCATCATTTATTCGATCGCGCATAATCGCGGCGCACTCGGCAAGTTGGGAGCGATCGTTGATGCCTAGAGTTTCGGTGTAATCGTTAGAGAAGATTGCACCAGCTTTATTGCTCTCATTCTTAATGAGCGCAATTACATCAGTGAGATAAAGCTCGCCTTGTGAATTGTTCTTAGAAATCTTATGGATGCTGCTGGTCAGTGCCTCGGCGTTGAAGAGATACACGCCGGTGTTAATCTCATCAATCTCTCGCTCATCTTCACTCGCATCACGTTCTTCTACGATACGAATTATCCCGCCAAATTCATCACGAATGATTCGACCGTATCCGGTGGGATCAGGCAGTTGCGCGGTTAAAACTGAGACATCGTTTTTCGATGCGATGTGAGCATCTAAGAATTCTTGAAGTGTAAAAGAGGTGAGCAGTGGCGTATCTCCCGCAAGAATGAGAACATTGCCGCCAACTTTGACACCATCGAGAGCCAACTGAACTGCATGACCGGTGCCGTTGCGCTCAGCTTGAAATACGGTAGTTGCGTGAGATGCAATCTCTTTAATGTGCGCTTCTACGCTTTCACGTTGAGCGCCGACCACAACTCGAAGATCTTTAGGTGATAACGGTGCGAGCGCAGCAAGGACGTGACCAACAATGCTGCGACCAGCAATAGTGTGAAGGACTTTAGATGTTGAAGATTTCATGCGAGTGCCCTCGCCCGCAGCGAGAACGATTGCGATATCTAGTCCGCTACCCATCGTCTTGGCGCTGCTCCTAACCTCTATCGGTTTAACTGCTACTTAATCTTAAGCACGGGGAGGCGGTTATTTGGCTCCGCCACCAGGTATCGATCCTGGACCCTGGGCTTCAAAGGCCCATGTGCTAGCCACTACACAATGGCGGAACCTGAATTCTCCCCTATGAGCGGGGTAACCGCCAAACCCGAAAGATTGTTGTGGCTTTTTAGAGGGTTTCTACGACTCGGGCGCCATGAACTGGCCCATGGGCGCGAAGTACGCCCGCCACCACTCCGCTAGAACTCAGTGCAACAGTGAGGTCCAAAGCGCGTTCTTCATCTTCAACCAAGAATGCAACGGTTGGCCCTGAGCCAGAGACAATTGAAGCCAGCGCGCCATAATCATGTCCAACATCGAGAACTAAACGAAGTGCAGGTTTGAGTGAGCATGCAGCAGCTTGCAAATCGTTGCTCATTGCAGCTCCTAATGCTTTTGCATCACCGGCCCGCAGTGCTTGCATCATTGCATCACTCACTTGAGGACGTGCAATATCCAAACCTTCGCGGAGGCGATCACACTCTTGATAGACCGCCGGAGTTGATAATCCTTGCCCTGAAGTCGCCAGAACCCAGTGATAGCTGCCACGACTCAGCGCAGGAGTAAGTTCATCGCCACGACCGCGACCTATCGCAATTCCACCCGAGATTGAAAATGCAATATCACTTCCTAGTTTCGAAGCTAACTTCTCCATTTCATCGCGAGCCAGACCTAAGTCAAAGAGTGCGTCGATTCCAACAATAACTCCCGCGGCATCAGCACTGCCGCCCGCCATTCCGCCCGCAACAGGAATCTCTTTCTTAATGTGGAGAGAAATATCTTTAGGGATGTCATAAAGATCTTGCATGAGAGTTGTGGCACGAATTGCCAAATTTGTAGCATCAACCGGTACTCCCCCCGTTATCCCACTTGTCGAAAGCGTGATACCTGCACCATCTTCACCGATTCGAACCGTGACTTCGTCAAAGAGGGAGACCGCTTGAAACACTGTTGCAATTTCGTGAAATCCATCGGAGGCGGCAGGGCCGACGGCGAGCTGCAAATTAATCTTTGCTGGGACTCGAACAACTACGCCGCGCTTCATGATACGAAGCCTATTTCTTTTTTACTTTTTATGCGCTGATAGTTGGCGAGCAATAGCGAGAAAATCTGGCAAGAGCAATTCTTCGCCACGAGCGGTTGGTGCAATACCAGCAGATTCCAAAATGGCTGAAGCTTCACTATTTCCGCCGCAGAGTTGCGAAAGGGCTCCGCGCAACATCTTGCGACGTTGGGCAAATGCGGCATCGATAATCGCAAAAGTTGCCAGTCGAGCTTCTTCATCTCCAAGGGGCGTGTGGCGAACAAATCTCACTAAGGATGAATCAACGTTAGGAATCGGCCAAAAAATAGATCTGCTCACTCCTCCTGCTAAATCCACATCCGCCCACCATGCTGCTTTAGCGGAAGGAGAGCCATAATTCTTTGAACCGGGTTTTGCTGCCAGGCGTTCAGCAACTTCTGTCTGGACCATTACGACACCCGAGCGCAGTGACGGAACTCTTTCAAGCAGGCCCAATAGCACGGGGACCGAAATATTGTAAGGAAGATTTGCCACCAGAACAGTTGGGGCGGTAGCGAGATCAATAACTTCCATGGCATCACGATTGTGAATAGTCAGCAGGCGATTATCAAATCCATGCCGTTCTACGGTGAGCGGCAACTCTTCGGCTAATCGAGTATCTATCTCGATGGCCACAACCGCAGATGCTGCCTCCAAAAGTGCAAGTGTGAGTGAACCTAATCCAGGCCCAATTTCAAGTGCCACATCACTTTTTTCTACGCCGGCGGTCTTCACAATACGGCGACAGGTGTTGGCATCCACTACAAAGTTCTGGCCCAATTTCTTGGTGGGATTTATGCCGATTCGCTCCGCAATTTCACGAATTTCAGCAGCTCCTAAGAGACCTGTAGTGCTCATCAAGCAAAACTTCCGAAGATTCGTTCGCAATTATCTGAAATTATTTCAGCAAGTACTTCAGCATCCTCACCTCGTTCATCCGCAATAAAGCGAACAATGTTGGGAATCTGCGCAGGAGTATTGAGAGAGCCGCGATGTGGCATAGGTGCTAAGAAAGGCGAATCTGTTTCTACAAGCAATTGCGAGTGCGGAACAAGTTTGACCGCTTCGCGCAGTTCTGGTGCGTTCTTGAAAGTAACTGTTCCTGCAAATGAGAGGATATAACCCTTAGCAATGCATTCCTGAGCCATCTCGGCATCACCTGAGTAGCAGTGAAAAATTGTTTTAGTTGGTGCGCCAACTTCATCCAAAGTATCGAGCACAGCGCGATGTGCATCCCGATCATGAATTACCAGCGCCTTTCCCACTTCTTTGGCGAGTTGAATGTGACGCTTGAATGAGTACAACTGACGTGCACGTCCGGATTCTTCAGTGCGAAAGAAATCTAAACCGGTCTCACCGATTGCACGCACACGAGCATGTTGAGCCAGGCCTTCGATAATCGCTAAATCTGCTTCTAAATCAGCAACGACCGGCGCTTCATTGGGATGTAGAGCGACCGCTGCAAGAACAGAGCCAGGAAAAGCATCGGCACATTCCACACACCATTGGGACTGTTCAGCTGAATAGCCCACTTGAACAATACGATCCACTCCTACCGAGCGAGCGTCCGCAATTAACTGGGCAACTTCTGGTGAATCTGGCGCAGTGTTTGTCACAATTTCCATGTGCGCATGCGCATCAACCGTGAATGTACGTAGTGGTTCTGGCAGTGGACCGGGTTTGCGATCGATATCCCGATTGTGGCGATCTGCCATTGATTACTTAGCTTCGCCTTCTTCAAGTCGTGGAAAGAGAACTGCTCCCTTAGTTACAACACTTCCCGGTGGAAGCTGTCCCCAAGTTGCCACCGAACTGATTCGCTGCGCAGAGATATCTCCCATGGTGTCATGTGCGCCAAGGCTCTTCCAGAGGATTTCAGATGTTGCAGGCATTATTGGATGGAATAAAACAGCGAGGGCGCGAATCGCATCTGCGGTGTTATAGAGAACATCCATAAGTTCTGCTGTGCGAGTTTCGTCTTTAGCAATTGCCCATGGCTCTTTTTCAGTCACATATCCATTGACCCGCTTGCAGAAATCCATAATTGCATTAATACCGCCCTGGAAATCAAGCGCCACGATTGCATCATCGGCAGCAGTAACTGTTTGTGCAAGCAAAGTGGAGAGTTCGGGATTAGTAGCAACTGCCGGAATTTTTCCGTCGCTATATTTTTCAATCATTGCAATAAGGCGCGAGGCAAGATTTCCGAAATCATTTGCTAACTCACTGGTGTAGCGAGCCGACATATCTTCCCAAGAGAATGAGCCATCGCTACCAAATGGAATAGCGCGCAGGAAGTAATACCGGAATGCATCAACTCCAAAATGATCAGTGATATCTCGAGGTGCAATACCGGTGAGTTTAGATTTACTCATCTTCTCGCCACCAACAAGCAACCAGCCATGTGCAAAAATCTTTTCTGGGACTGGAAGTCCTGCTGCCATCAACATTGCTGGCCAGATAACTGCGTGGAATCGGAGAATATCTTTACCAACCAGATGTACATCAGCTGGCCAAAATTCAGCGAATTTCTTACCACCGGCGCTTTCTGGATCATCGCCAAGTCCTACTGCAGTTGCGTAATTAAGTAACGCGTCGAACCAGACATAAATAACTTGCTTGGTATCCCATGGAACTGGAATTCCCCAATCAAATGTCGAGCGAGAGATGGAGAGATCGGTAACTGCAGTCTCTCCTTGTAAGAATGAAAGCACCTCGTTACGCGCACTTGTTGGTTCACATGTTTCTGGATGTTTGGTGTAGCGCTCTATGAGAGCAGGGACGAAGGCCGATAATTTAAAGAACCAATTCTCTTCGCTGAGCATTTCTACGGGCTTGCCATGGACTACACACTTGCCATCATCGAGATCGCCAGGAAGCTTGAATTCTTCGCATCCGATGCAGTACGGGCCTTCGTATTTACCGAGATAAATATGGCCGGCATCCTTCAGGCTTTGTAAGAAACGTTGAACTCGCATCTCATGGCGATCTTGGGTCGTACGAATAAAGTCATCATTAGCAATATTGAGGTGCTCCCAAACTGGCTTCCATGCGCTTTCTACTAACCGATCACACCATTCCTGGGGAGTCGAGTTATTCGCAGCAGCGGTATTCATAACTTTCTCGCCATGCTCGTCGGTGCCAGTTAAGAACCAAACATTTTCGCCACGGGAACGATGCCAGCGAGTAAGGACATCTCCTGCGACAGTTGTGTAGGCATGGCCAATATGGGGGGCGTCATTTACATAGTAAATAGGGGTGGTTAAATAAAATTTATTTGAAGACGCCATGGTCATATCTTACCTTCGATATGTGCAGCATTTTTGCTCTTCACCATCGCATCAAAGACGCTGCGCTTAGCAACACCAATATCGTGCGCAACATCGGCAATCGCTTCTTTGCGGGAAATTCCAGCGCTCTCCTTGGCATGTACCAGTGCGATGAGATCTTCTTGGGAATAGCTCTTTGAACTAGGGTCGAAGCCTTCAATCACAACGGTGATTTCACCGAGCACTTCGTGGCTTTGTGCCCACTCCGAGAGTTCCACGAGTGAGCCACGGATAACTTCTTCATACGTCTTAGTCATCTCTCGGCAGATTGCACCTTTTCGCTCAGTGCCGATAGCTGTAAGGGCGTCAGCAAGTGATTCGGGCAGACGGTGTGGTGCCTCAAAAAATATGATGGTGCGCTCTTCTTGCGCAAGATTTTCAAACCAAGATAGTCGTGCTCCAGCGGTACGAGGGGGAAATCCTTCAAAGCAGAATCGATCGCTAGGTGCACCCGAGAGTAAGAGCGCTGTCGTCACCGCACTTGGTCCAGGAAGAACTCGTAGCGCAATATTTCGTTCGATAGCTGCGCGAATTAATCGATATCCAGGATCACTTATTCCAGGCATGCCCGCATCTGTTATGACGAGTAAATCATTTCCTGATTCTAAAATAGCCATCAGTTCATCTATTCGCTCAATCTCGTTTCCTTCAAAGAAGGAGATAACTTTTGCCGAATGTGTTACGCCTAGGTCTTTGCAGAGCCTAGAAAAGCGACGCGAGTCCTCGGCGGCCACATATTTGGCGGCAAGAATTGACTCTCGCAGATGTGCGGAGGCATCTTGCACATTGCCCAAGGGGGCGGCAGCGAGAATAAGCATGCGCTAATTCTCTCAGGCTTTAGGCTTCATCTATGACCTCGGCCCTGCTTAGTAAGTATCGAGATTGGGTTACGGCGCTGGGTATCGCCATATTTGCCCTCATTTTGCGATTCTGGCGCTTGGATTCCATTAAAGGATTTATCTTTGACGAGATCTACTACGCAAAAGACGCTCACTCATTACTACAACATGGCGTTGAAATTGATGCAATCACCAATGAGGCTTCATTTGTCGTTCATCCACCTATCGGCAAATGGATAATTGCTGCAGGAATAAAGCTATTTGGATTCAATGAATTTGGCTGGCGAGCTGGCGCCGCAATTATTGGTACCGCCTCGGTTCTATTAATGTATTTCACAGCAAAGAAACTCTTCAATAACTACGCTCTGAGTGTCGGAGCTGCGCTTCTTATTTCATTTGATGGCTTACATCTCGTGCATTCTAGAACTGCGCTCCTCGATATATTCCTTATGTTTTTTCTTCAAACTACATTCTTTTTTTTAATCTCTGCTCGTCACTGGCTTACTGGAATCTCATTAGGTTTAGCTCTTTCAACAAAGTGGACCGGCCTCTACTACATGTGCGCCTTCCTCCTCTTCGTACTTTATGTTGATTACAGATCACATAAGTCAGCAGAGGATGCATCACCAGCAAGAAAAATGATTATTACGAATTTTCCTAGTCGAATATTTCAGTACCTGATTCTGCCGATACTGATCTATATCTCTTCCTATGTTGGATGGTTCATCAACCGTAATGGATGGAGTCGATCCTGGGCGGATGAAAAAGATGGGACATTTACCTTTATCCCCGCCGTATTTCGATCTTGGTGGCACTACCAATTTGAAATCTTGCAATTCCATACCTCTCTTACTGATGCACATCCTTACTCCGCCAATCCCTGGTCTTGGTTAATTCTTGGTCGTCCCACAAGTTTCTATTATGAAACAGGTGCAGCTTGTGGGGCGAAAGAGTGTTCACAGGAAGTACTAGCGCTTGGAACTCCTCTGCTGTGGTGGGCTGCTGCGATTGCACTCGTAGTTGCAATCGGAATGTGGATTGCCCGACGGGAATGGAAATTAGGAGTTCTCTTGTTGAGCGTGGGAGCAGGCTATTTACCTTGGTTTATCAATCAGAAACGTACGACTTTCTATTTTTATACTCTCGCCTTTGAGCCGTTCTTGCTCTTAACTTTGGTTTATGTGGCTTGGGTCTTCCTAAACTCTGCGCGCGATGCGAAAGAGCTGTCGATAAGGCGTTACCTGCTGGGCATTGGCCTGGTGATTGTTGCGCTTAATTTCTTATATTTCTTACCGCTCTACTTGGGCATATCAATACCCCATGCCTCATGGGCAACACATATGTGGTTTCCTTCGTGGATCTAATTAAAAACTATTATTCGTTTACTGCTTGATCAGGTCCTTTTGCTGCTTCATTAGCTAACTCCTGATCAAAGAGATCATCGCGATTAGGCAGCGCGGCATGCAAGAGAGCTTTCTGCTCTTCTAACCATTTACCCGGAACAGTTAAATCAATAACGCGTTGTGAAGGTACAGCTTTTGCTGCTGAAACATATGTTGGCGCAGGAATTCGAATTGGCTGCCATGATGGCGACTCTTTCGGAATAATCACAACACCCGAATTTTCCGGACGATCTGCGAGCGGAATCCAGTGCTCATGATTGATAGGGGCAGCAATTCGCTCGATTGGTTCAGTTATAACTTTTGCAGCACCTATTTGCGCGAATGCGCTAACGCGACGAGCTTTCAATTGCGAAACTCTAATCTGACGTCGCACGTTAACGACGTAAATTCCAAGTGCAGAAACTGGAATCAGAAGAATTGGTAATGCAATAAATCCGAGAACTACCATTATCGCTGAAAGTACGAGTGTGAAAGTAAGTGAAGAGAAAATAACTCGACGTTGATTGAGCTGTTGCTCGCGATTTACTCTTGGTGCGGTATCAGCAGCAGGAAAATTAGAACCGTTATCTGCAACTACTCGCATCGCACTCTTATAACGTTCCTGAGTTCGACCCGATGCATCATCGTGAGAGGAGATCCATCGCGGCAGAAAATAGGCCACCCACATCCCAAGGATGATGAGGTAGATAAAACCGGAGGCCATGGAATGTAACCATAAATGGTTAAGCGTAGAAAGTAGTGGATTTGAGCGGTATGTCCGAATTTGAAATTAGCGAATATCCGGGTTCTCTTTGACATATGTCAGGTGATCGCGCCAATCTCCATTGATATGAAGATAGCGATGGCGCACCCCTTCATAGGTATATCCCGCCTTTTGAGCAACTTTCTCAGACGCTCCATTTTCGGGTCGTAAGTTAATTTCAATCCGATGCAGATGCATTTCTGAGAATCCATATTCAGTCATAGCTATTACAGCCTGGGTGGTGAGCCCTCGCCCTCCATATTTTTCATCAATCCAGTACCCAATATGTGCCCCACGCATTGCCCCAAAGACAATTCCGCCCAGCGTTATTTGCCCGATAAAAATAGGCGCACCAGCCCCGGTAAACCAGAGACCCAGGGTGATTGATCGCATCGCTCTGGCTTCGCGGGCATATTGGCGAATCATCTGAAAATAGGAGGGCAGGATTGCATCCACATCCGCTCGTCCATCGATAATGGGACGGGTCGCCTCCCAAGGATCAAGCCAATCTCGATTGCGAGCGCGGACCGATTCCCACTGGTGCTTATGTTTGAGTTTGAGAGGCTTGAGCAGTAAATCTCCATCTTTTATTGCAATGGGCCAAGCGCCACGTTCCACTTAGTTATTGCTCCGCTCCATGAGCAAGACCTCAACGGTATCGCCCGGCTTATAACTGGTCTGGCTCTCGTTAATCATGATTAAACCATTCGCATCTGAGAGCGCTAAGAGATCTTGCTGCTCTGGAAGAGCAGTAACCAAATAACCAGAGGCGCTAGGTGTAAGAACGGCTCGGACAAAAGAGCGCACTCCGAGCGCACTTTCGGCTGAGTTTTTCATGGTGCCGGTGACCTTGTTTCTAAAAATATTCTTAGCCCCGAGCATTGTGCGAATCATGGGGCGAATAAAGATCTCAGCGCTGATGTATGCGGCTACTGGATCTCCAGGCAGGGTCACGACTGGAGTTTGATCTGGTCCAATAAGGCCATAGTTGTGGCGACCGGTATCACTCATGCGAGGAATAACTGAAGCGACCGACCCTAATTTATTGAGGACAGAGGTAATTAGCTCGAAGGATTCATCGTGGGACTCCCCGCTAATAACAATGAGATCGGCTCGTACAAGTTGATCCTCAATAACTCTCTGCAGTTGCTCTTCATTTTCAGGAATCATATGGACCCGATATGTGGTTGCACCGGCTTCACGCGCAGCGGTAGTAAGCATCCAGGAATTAGTCTCGAACTCATCTTCGTAGGTAGATAGTTCTTGTCCTGGTTCTACCAAATCATCGCCGGCTGAAATAATTACAACTCGAGGATGTGGTCGAGTAGGTAATCGATTGAGTCCAATAGAAGCGGCTAACCCGATCTGGGTCGAGCGAATTCGAGTTCCTGTCCGCAGGACCAGTCGATCTCCGGCATAAATATCTTCAGACAAACTAGCGCCATGGGCATCCAGTAGAGGCATATCGAAGGGGGCAAGGGGCGTTGCGATCTCGAGCAGCGCTTCGAGTAATTCCTCGGTGCTGACGTCTGATATTTCTTGCTCCATGACTAAACCCTACTTCTTAGATACCGTATTTCTATGGAACCTAAGGGCATGAGCAAGAGTGAATTGCGCAATCATTATCGGCGAGAGCGAGAGCTGACTTATATCCCTGGTTCATGGCTTCATATTCTGGCAAGTGCAGAATTTAATGGAGTTGCGCGAATAGCCTCTTATCTTTCTTACGGAACTGAACCAGATACCGCAGAATTAAACCGAACAATTCTTGCTAAGGGCATCGATCTAGTTATACCGGCGATGCAATCAGATAAGAGCCTGCTTTGGTATTCATGGAATGGAGAGATTAGTTCGCTTAAGAAAAAGGGAAAGATCTACGAACCTAGCGATGGAACTCCAATAGATCCAGCAAGTATTGATGTGGTAATTGTTCCGACTTTGCACGCTAATCGTTCTGGATTTCGCTTGGGCCAAGGTGGTGGCTCTTATGATCGCGCATTAACCCAGATTCACGGATGGAAGATTGGACTGATTTACTCAGGGGAGCTAACTGCAGAAGAGTTACCCATCGAAAGTCATGACCAGAAACTTGACGCCGTAGCAACCCCTGAAATGATTGTGAGATTTACCGCGAAAAATTCTTAAAGGTCGTCTAAGTGGCGCGCCATGACAACGCGCTGCACTTGATTGGTTCCTTCATAAATTTGAGTTAGCTTTGCATCGCGCATCATTCGTTCCACTGGAAAATCTGAGACATATCCATAACCACCGAGTACTTGAACGGCGTCCGTCGTTACTTTCATCGCCATATCAGTTGCAAAACATTTAGATGCGGCAGAGAAGAAGGTTAGATCTTTTTCGCCGCGCTCAGACTTAACTGCGGCTTGATAAGTCAGTGCTCGTGCTGCTGCAATACCCATCGCCATATCAGCCAACATAAATTGCACACCTTGAAAATCAAAGATTGGTTTACCAAATTGTTGGCGCTCGTGGGCATACGCCGTCGCTACTTCAAACGCCCCTTGCGCGATTCCAAGTGCTTGTGCGGCAATAGTAATTCTTGTGTGATCAAGAGTCTGCATCGCTAAAGCAAAACCAGAGCCAACTTCACCGAGGCGACGATCATCATTTATGCGCACACTGTCAAAATAAACTTCACGAGTCGGTGAGCCCCGAAATCCCATCTTTTTCTCGTGTGCTCCAAATGAGACTCCAGTATCGCTTTTCTCTACTATGAAAGCAGTTATTCCCTTTGATCCTTTGGAAGGATCGGTACTAGCAAGGACTGTGTAGAACTCGGACTCTCCAGCATTGGAAATCCATTTCTTGCTTCCAGTTATAACCCAGGAATCGCCATCCTTAACCGCCTTAGTTGTCATCGCAGCCGCATCAGAACCAGCAGCACTCTCAGAGAGGCAGTAGGAAAATCCTTGACCTTTAACGAGTAGTGGTAAATATTTTTTCTTCTGATCGGTCGTGCCTGCAATAAGGAGTGGAACTGAACCAAGTTTATTTACGGCTGGGATAAGTGAAGAAGATCCACAGACGCGCGCTACTTCTTCAATGATGATGACGGTCGCAAGAGCATCTGCGCCATCCCCACCAAATTCTGCTGGAACGTGTGCTGCAAATAGACCGGCGGCCTTAAGGGCATCGGCAGCTTCTTGTGGGAATCGCGCTTGTTCATCGACTTCGTGTGCAAACGGAGCAATTTTCTTGGTGGCTAGCGCGCGAACACTTTCGCGTAGGGATTCATATTCTTCGGCGATTAGGGATTCCATGTATCAATTAACTCAGGAATTCTTCATATCGTCTACACCGAGATTGGCATCTCGCTTGGCTAAAGAAGCAAGGTATTTGTTGTAATCCGAGAGCTCATCTGGCGTTCCCATTGCATCCGAGCGGGCTGCTGCGCGGTCTATGCGCTTGCTCTCGCGGGCGTCGTCTCGAACCCATTGAATAAACGTTGCCACAAGGGCAATCAAAATAGGAATCTCACTCATGGCCCAGCCAATAGATCCTGCAGTGTGTTGATCATTGACCATGTCTGGCCACCATGGGCGACCTAAGCTAGCGAAATAGCCACCATCAATCTGAGTAGTAGCGGACATTAGAGCAATCGAGAAAAATGCATGAATACTCATTGCTGCAAAGAGAATGACTATTTGGACAAGGTGCGGAACTTTTCTTGGATTGGGATCTATTCCCACAATCACATGGAAGAAGAGAAAACCGGCGGCAAGAAAGTGAATATCCATAAATAGATGGCCACTATGACTCTGCATCAATTTTCCAAATAATGGCGTCATATAAAGAGCGAATAGTGAGCCATCAAAAATTAGTAGCGCTGAAAGTGGATTAGTAATAAAAATTGAATATCGAGAGTGAAGGAAGGCAAGAAATAGCGCGCGAATTCCGCGTTCTTCTGCATTGCGCCCTTGCGGAAGAGTCCGAAGCGCCAAGGTAATAGGCGCGCTTAAAACGAATGCAATAGGAGCAATCATTCCTAGAATCATGTGAGCGATCATGTGAAATGAGAACGCAAAGTGCGCATAAACACCGATGCCGCCGCTAGTTGCAAAATCAGCGAGAGCGATACCAATTGCAAAGGAAACGCTCCGACCCACTGGCCACTTATCGCCGCGTCTTGTAAGAACCACAACTCCGCGAATATATAGCGCTGTTGCAAGAACCAAAATGCCGAGGAATGTTCCATCAGGAACATAACTCCAGAGAATTCGAGAGAGCGTCGGTGGTGGTGGCATCTCTAATCCAGTAATCGCAAGAGCGGTACTAACTTTTGGCAGATTGCTCTGAATCGGCGGCTGCGTAGTTGATAACCAACCACCGATGGCAACTGTCATTGCCATAATCAAAATTTCACCAGTCAATAGCTGAAAGAGCGCTCGGGTTCCCTGTAATTTCGCTTTGATATATCTTCTGTGGCGCACACCAATTGCGATGAGAATTACAGTGAGCAAAACTTTAAGTAGGACGAGAAGTGCATAAAAACTACTCCATGCGGCGAAGAAATTTAATCGAGTCCATGCATTGACCGAGCCACTGATAGAAACAGCAATCGCGCACCAGAGTGCTAGGGAGCTAAACCTAGAAATAGAAGCTTCCCGTTCGGATGGCTTGATGGCAGCGAGTCCAATAACGCCACCGACCCAGATGGAAATAAAGATAATATGAAAAAGTAAGGATCCAATTGCGATTCCATGATTACCAGAACTGCTCGCATGGCTCTGGAAAATTGGCGCAGCAATACCAATGAAAGTCAGGGCTAGTGCGATGACTATTCCCCCAACTCTGCGGACATATGGCAAAAATGCGAGAACGAGTGAACCTGCAAGAAAGGCTATGAAGTAACTCTTACCCAGAGCTGTTTGTGTAATGAATGCTCGCAATCCTTGAGGATCAAAGGAATCAACTATCGGTTCTGCAAAGAGATTAGAAATCTCGAGAAATGTTTGTCCGAGTACTGTGACAATCCAAATAGATACGGCTAGGGATGCCAAGCTTTTAATGCGTAATGCTTCGAGGGTGAGGCGGCCGGCCTCCTCACGAATAAGAAAAGCGGCGGTAATCAATAATCCAACTACGGTAATTGCGGCAAGGATATTTAAATCTTTGACTATTGGTAGAAAAAAGCTCACGTAAGGACTTACCTCGGGGATGCCAGAGGAAGGCGCAAACTCAATCAACATCTTCGTTATTTTCTACGGCTTCTCTTTTGCGAGCGACCAAATGTCTGTTGTGCATACCAAATCAAAAATGCAGCGACGGCAACTGCTAGAAATAAAATGACAAATACGAAACCACTTGTACCTCCACTATTTATCGGCATGGGAGTCGAAGATGTGGAAGGAATAGGTGTTGCCGATGAAATTACGCCCGGCGCTTTGAAAGTAAAATCGTATGAGCCGGTGAGCGGACCATCAGTTTCAGAAATCAAGGTATAAGTCACTGTGTAAATGCCAGACAGAGTCAGTGGTTTCATTCCTGCGACAGCTGTGGTGTTAGAGACAACTAATGAACCGTCGCTCATTTCTACGCCGTTTGGGTCAGTAACGACAACGGAATTTCCTTGATCAATGAGCGGACCTGTTGTGGTGACGCTAATTGCATTCGGTGTCAGGGTAAGGACTGCGCCGGCAGCTGGCGAAGTCACGGCAATATCTATCGCGTGGGCAGTGGCGGGAGAAATCACCATGAGCGATAAGAAAATTCCGCCAATTCCGCCAATTCGCTGAAGGGCTCTCATCATCTGCCTCTTTCTACTCGTAACAGGTCGGGTGGATTAGAAGTAATTCTCCCACTTCTTTACACTAGAGCCTATGCCTACCTACGAATATGCCTGTAATTCATGCGGGCACCAATTCGAGGCCGTCCAAGCATTTAGCGATGCAGCTCTCACCCAGTGCCCAGAATGTAAGGGCGAGATCCGTAAGGTTTACTCAAATGTTGGTGTTGTCTTTAAAGGGTCTGGTTTCTATAAGAATGACTCGCGAGCAAATACCCCGACTCGCACTCCTGAATCGGCGCCACCACCTCCTGCGCCACTTCCAAAAATAGATTAACTCTCAACCGTAATGCGGCGGGGTATCCCGAACAATTTCTGCATCACGCGAAGAATCTGAACTCTCTCTCTCATCTGATTCATCAGAAGTCTTCACAGGAATCAGCGGAGCTGTGTCCTTTGGCTTCTTTTCACTTTTCACACCACTACTCTAGGGCTATGTTTGAAAAACTCGGACATGTACTTGTTCGCCGCAGAAAAGCCGTTCTCGCGCTCTTCATAATTGCCGTGATTGCCACTGGCGCAATAGGTTCACTCGTTTTTTCCAGACTTCAAGATGGCGGATATTCCGATCCAAAGAGCGATTCTGCTCAAGTCACCCAGTATCTAAGCGAGACATTTAACGTCCAAGATCCTGCGGTCGTATTACTCGTTGATGCCGGCACTACTCTCTCTGACCCTGATGTTGTAATGAGAGCAACTAATTTAGAGAATGCGATTAACACTGATCCAGAAGTAACGCGCACACTTTCTTATTGGTCATCTGGTGGAAGCCCACTATTCGTCAGCAAAGATCAGAAGGCTTCATATATCTTTATTTATAGCAAAGATAAAGATCCAACAGTGGCAACAGATTTAGCCAAGCGAATTCTTGACGCCTATCAAGGTAAGAAATTCGGCTTCACCATTTATGTCGGAGGATATGCAACATTTAGTTACTCCATTAGCAATCAAATCTCTAAAGATTTAGCGCTAGCCGAATCCATCTCAATTCCACTCACATTTATCTTGCTCATCTTTGTTTTTGGTGGATTGATAGCTTCTGCTATGCCGTTAGTTGTAGGAGTGAGCGCGATATTAGGTGCATTCTTTGCGCTCTATCTCATCAGTTTGGCTACTGGGGTAAGCATCTTTGCGCTTAACTTAGTAACAGGTATGGGTCTAGGACTCGGAATCGATTACTCCTTACTAATGGTTAACCGCTTTCGCGAAGAACTCCATCATGGGCGTAGCGTTGAAGAATCAGTTGCGATTACCGTAAAGACTGCCGGCCGCACTGTGTTCTTCTCTGGAATTACGGTCATGATTACACTCGCCTCATTAATGTTCTTCCCGCTCATGTTCTTAAAATCTTTTGGGTATGCAGGTGTCACCGTTGTAGCAATGGCAGTTCTCGGTGCCATCATTCCGCTACCTGCAATATTGGCGTTATTAGGTCACCGCATCGATAAATTCACTGTTCGCAAGAGTGCGATTACACCCAAAGAAGATGGCCGATGGGCTCAGACGGCGCGATTTGTTATGCGACGCCCCATCTCTATTGTTCTGCTGACTCTAATTTTCTTAGGACTATTAACTGCGCCGATCCAGAATATTGTTTTCTCCCAAGTAGATGCCCAAGTAATGCCCGCATCTAGTGCAATAGCGATTACAGCTAAGGTCACCACTGAACGTTTCCCAGGCCAAGAAGGAAACCCGATTCAAATAATTATTCCGCAGTCTTCCGCGGATAGTCCTGAAGTCATCTCATATCGTGAAGCGCTGAAAGCGCTGCCAGGTATTGAAAGGGTGGATCCGATAGAGGCTATTGGAACCACACTTCGTTTTAGTGCAATTCACACTATGTCTTCGCGGACTCCCAAGGCAGAGCAATTGATCAATGATATTCGCGCGCTACCGGCACCTTCTGGAACTCTTGTTGGCGGAGTTGCCGCAGATTACGCCGATAGCCAAGCAGGTATTGCACGTACCCTGCCTTGGGCACTTCTCTGGATTGCTATTGGAGTTCTTATTCTGCTCTTCGCATTTACGGGTTCCATTATTTTGCCTATAAAGGCAGTCATCCTCAATTTCCTCTCCCTTGCTGCAACTATGGGCGCAATGTCTTGGGTATTTGTTGAGGGACATATGCAATGGCTAACCGGATCTTTTACTGTTACCAGAACTATCGACACATCCATGGTCATTTTGATTGCAGTTGTTGCATTCGGTTTATCGATGGATTACGAACTCTTTTTGCTCTCTCGCATTAAAGAAGAGCATGACTCCGGTAAGAGCAATATTGACTCTGTGGCAACGGGTCTTCAACGATCAGCTCGGATTATTACGGCCGCAGCTGCTCTTCTGGCCGTCGTTTTTGCCACATTCCTGACCAGCGGAGTTACATCGATTAAGACTCTTGGTTTTGGAGTTGCTGTCGCAATTCTTATCGACGCCACAGTGGTGCGTGCGTTCTTAGTTCCGGCTTTAATGCGGTTATTTGGTGAGCGCAACTGGTGGGCACCAGAGTGGATGAAGCGCTTTACAATTTCTCATTAAGCGCCAATAACTCCAACACTGCTACTGCAGCGTCATAGCCCTTATCTTCATTGCTGGTCTTTAATCCACAACGATCGCGTGCTTGCTCGATGGTGTCACACATCAAGACGCCATTTCCGATCGGCTTGGAGAGTGCGAGTTGAACTTCCATAACTCCTTGGGTTACTCCCTGACATACATAATCAAAATGTGGAGTTTTGCCTCGAAGTACTAATCCGACTGCAACAACTGCATCAAATCCACTTTTGAGAACCATCTGCGAAGCGAGAGGAATCTCAAAAGATCCTGGAACCTCAATCACTTTTACTTCGGCCACGCCTGCTTTTGTGAGCGCTCTCTTAGCGCCTTCGACAAGTGCACGGCAGATATCTCCATGCCATGATGCGGTAACGATGGCAACTCGCGCTAGTGGAAGTAATGGGATTTTTACGTAAGGTGAGTTACCGGACATTGTTTCCTCCTGTATGTCCAAGGCGGTTTACCTTGGTAGCGAGATACTTTTCATTAAATTCATTTACAGGTGAATGTAGAGAGATCTGTTCGCATTCAATTCCTTCATTTACAACTGCAGCTATTTTTTCAGGGTTATTCGTTAGTAGCTTAATTGAGGATTCATGAAGAGCGTGAAGAATAGCGATCGCCTCGTTCCAGTTACGCGAATCAACGGGGAAGCCAAGCTCAATGTTGGCATCGACGGTATCCAAGCCTTGATTCTGTAAGTTATAGGCCTCTAGCTTATTAGTGAGGCCAATTCCACGACCCTCATGGTCACGCAGATAGATGATGTATCCAAAACCATTCTCTTCAATTTTCTTGATAGAACTCTTTAACTGATCGCCACAGTCACATCGCAGTGATCCAATGACATCTCCGGTGAAGCATTCCGAGTGAAAGCGGACTAGTGGAGTTGTGCCCGGCTTGCCATATTTCATAACGACCTGCTCGCGATGTTTAAGCGAAGGGAAAGTTGCAATATTCCATTCAGAATTCTCCAAACGTATTGGGCTCCAAGAAAATTCATAGCTCCTTGTAGGTTGCGATGGTTCGCCATTCTTCTCTTGATAATTACGTAAATCTCGGATTGAGATAATAGGAATGCCAAATTTCTTCGAGAAATTCGTCAGACTAACCCCGCGTGCCATTGAACCGTCATCATTAACGATTTCAGAGAGCAGCGCCGCTGGAGTTGAATGAGTTAATTGCGCGAGAGCAACACCTGCTTCAGTGTGACCTTGGCGAGCTTCGAGGCCATCATCATGCGCAATGAGAGGAAAGATGTGTCCAGGGCGTACGAAATCTCCGGCGAGAGAATCTAATGAACCCAATGCGCGAATGGTCGCTGTTCGCTCGATTGCACTGACACCCGTTGTCATTCCATCAGCGAGATCGACCGAAACCGTAAATGCAGTCTGTCTCTTATCTTGATTAGCCTCGACCATATATGGAAGCTTTAAATCTCGAGCACGTTGTGAAGTGATTGCTACACACAAAATTCCGGTTGTGTGTCGGACCATAAATGCCGTTTTCTCAGGTGTTGCGGCGCTAGCTAACATGATGAGGTCACCCTCATTCTCTCGATCGTCATCATCAACAACGATAAGAAACTCACCAAGTGAGAATCGGGTTAAGGCCTCGGCAATTGAACTACTCATGAGTGCTCTTCTTTTCCATTAAACGCTCGACATATTTTGCGAGGACATCTACTTCGATATTGATAGGGGTACCAACGTGGAGTCTGGACAAATTTGTTTTTGCTAGAGTTTCAGGAATAAGCCAGACAGTTACGAAATTATTCTGGTCGTCGATAGTTCCTACAGTGAGTGAGACACCATCCAGCGCAATCGATCCTTGATTAACGATGTACTTACTGAGCGGGGCTGGAATCTCAATGACAAATTTCGTCCATTTTACTTCTGGAGAAATCTCTCGAACCGTTCCAACGCCATCGACGTGCCCCTGAACGATGTGTCCGCCCATTCGCATATTCAAAGTAGCTGCAAGTTCAAGATTTACAAACGAACCAACGATAAGTGAGGAAAGGGAGGTCAGATTAAGAGTTTGGATCATTACATCCGCAACAAAATAGTCTTCGCCTATTTCAACTGCGGTGAGACAAGTGCCATTAACGCTGACTGATCCCCCGATAGCTAAATCGCGCACCGTTTCAGGAGATTTGATGGTGATGACAGCAGAATCGGCACTTTGCACAAGTGCAATTACCTCGCCCAATTCAGAGACTAATCCAGTAAACATTAAGAATTACTCCTCATCCGATAGTGCGACTTCACATCATCGCCCATTTGTTCCGTACTTATAAGCTCGAGTTGAATGTGCTGGGCAAGTGTGGAGATACCTAAATCAGCAATAAAGTTGGCTCCGCTTCCGAGAATTTTGGGAGCTTGATAAATCACAATCTCATCGATCAGGCCCGCAGTAAGAAGTGCGCTGCCTAGCGCTGGTCCAGCTTCAATAAGAACTTGATTAAGACCTTTAGATTTCAAAAGTTCGGTCAATTTTTCTATGTTCCGACTTTGTAGGTAAAGAGTTTCGGCTTGGTCGTCGAAAATGTTATGTGTGGAAGGAATTTCGCGCTCTCCCATAATTATTCGAAGGGGTCGTGCGGTATGTCCACGAGGAACAAGGGTGGGGTTATCGCGCAGCGCGGTACCGGTACCAATCAATATCGCATCAGAATGTGCACGCAGCGACTGCACATCGGTTCGAGACGCTTCTCCAGTAATCCACTGTGATGTTCCATCTTCGGCTGCAACTTTTCCATCTAAAGTAACTGCGACTTTCCAAATCATTAATGGACGTGCTTGTGCAATAGTGTGCAACCAAGCTCGCTGAATAAAAGATAACGACGGTGATTCGATGTAGTCGACCTGAATTCCCGCTTGGCGCAAAACTTCCGCCCCACCGCTAGCCACAGGATTAGGGTCTTTCACGGCATAAATCACGCGAGAGATGCCTGCATCAATAATCGCCTGCGTGCAAGGTGGTGTCGCTCCTGTATGAGAACAAGGTTCTAGTGAAACAACAATTGTTGCTCCGATAGTCGCACTCTTTGCTCTCTTGATAGCCACAACTTCTGCATGATCAGGTGAGGTAAGACGGTTGTGAAATCCATCAGCAATTAATTTGCCTTCGGGGCTGTATATAGCTGCAGCAACATTTGGGTTTGGAGCAGTCGAGCCCAGGGCTTTTTGGCATAGCAAATAAAGATCTGCATACGCTTCTTTGATATTCACCGCTCTGCCCCTTCTCGTTTAATGACACGAGTTATCGGGGTGCGAAAAATAAAACCAGCGCGCAGCAAAGCGCGATGATCTTTAAGCGTTATCTCTCATCCGGACTTTAACCGTCGGTCTCAGAGTTTCACTGAGTCAACCGCCCACTGGATGTGTGCGGGTCGCGGACTATAACCGCCGGTTCGAAATTACATCGACCCCGATAACAACTGAGTGCATCTTACCCTCAGTAGAGGATCGGTGAGAAATGCTCTCCTAGACGGGAGTTGAACCTGCGACTTACCGCTTAGGAGGCGGCTTCTATGCCTTGGCTAGGCGAGCGATCAAGGTAGCAGGAGTCTTCTTTGGGTCAACTAAGAACTTCCAGTAGGAATCTGCCCACTTCTCGAATTCTGATAACGAGTCGCCATAAATCTTTTCGAATGCATCTTCATAATCGGTCGCTGTCGTGAAACCGGCATACCAACTGGTAGCTGCATCCCAACCATATAACGCGATCATCAATCGAACAGCAGCAAATCCCTTTGTATATGGACAGTTCGATAACTGCATTGCGCCATTGGGAGAGAGCTCAATATCTTTCAAAGAAATAGATTTGCACTCAGGGGACACAATTGCTTTGTTTGGCGCACCATCGATTTTTCCATTTTTTGCGAGATATGCAACAAAACCAAAAATTGATTGGCTTCCTTGCTCATACCAGTAAGGAATACGTATCTGATCACGTTGCAAAGTTGCCAATATAGGGTTATTCAAGAATGCATTCTCTTGAATAACACCACCGACTTCTTGGCCCATAATGTCGGAATCTGGTTCGGTCTTACTTGGATTAGGTCGCATGACAACAATCATGTGCTCATCACAGTAGGACGTTCCAGCAAGTATGCGATTATCCAAATGCCCCTGTTTCTTCCAAAATGTTTTCATCTGAAGTACGAACCGCATACAAGCTGGAGAGATCGACGTCGCTGAAGGCGTCCAGCTCAGGACATCACCAAGAACGAATGTGACTGGCTGGTTCCACTTATAAAGATTTGGATAAGCCTTTGCGAGGGCATCGCTTTGAGATTCCAGCGCTATTTTGTAACTCGAAGGCACATTAGGACTCACTATCCAGATTATTTCTCGTGTCTCAGAGTTTTCTATATTGCTTTCAAGGCTGCTGAGCCTGCTCTTAATTTTGTTTAGTACGGGATCTTTTTCTACCTTCGTAGGCATGTCCACAATTGGGAAGGTTTTTTCGTAAATTTCTTCTGTTAAGCACCCAGCAGGAGATTCCTGCACCCCTTTTGCGCCTTGCAACATGGGCCTGAAATCTGCTTTATCCAAAAGGTTAAGCGGTAGGTCAACTGAGAATGTGATGGGTTGAAATTCTTCGGTATTTTTAAGTGAGATAACCGATCGTTTAAGTGATTTACCTTGGTATTCCACATTCAGGGCAATTGATTTCCAGCTTTTGCTTGTAGCTCTAAGTTGCAAACTTGTGAAAGAAATTCTCGTTGATGTACCACGTTTACTTTGAACTACTGGACTGAAATTTAATTCGGCCACTTTAGTTGGACCCATTGATTCAGTTTTTTCAGGTTTTGCAAAACATGACCAGTTCTCAACCAGTAAAGTTCCGGAATATAAAGACTGAGCAATCGATTGCGAAGTTGATCCAGTAAGAAAAATTGAGATTAAGGCAATCGTCAAATACTTACGAAACCCCATCTTGAGAGTATTTCTCACTTGTTCAGAGATGTCCATCAAAATAACTGGTGTCCTAGGCGGGAGTTGAACCTGCGACCTACCGCTTAGGAGGCGGTTGCTCTATCCACTGAGCTACTAGGACCTATATCTCGTCCTTAGTTTAATCTTTAATTGCTCATCGCCTTGCCTACCCC
>CAEZUD010000003.1_pt1 | contig 48104 bp, 46 predicted proteins | sample 7264381 | NCBI WGS metagenome assembly CAEZUD01 (sample SAMEA6813821, study PRJEB35770) | uncultured Actinomycetes bacterium | biome: Freshwater; feature: Freshwater reservoir; material: water | place: Czech Republic | collected 2016-04-20 | depth 0.5m m
CAGGTCTAACAATTCTTGGTGGAGTTCTGGGGCTCTCGGTGTTAATGAGAATTCAAAAAGTTCTTACAATCGCCACACTTATTCTTACCGCCGGCTATATGGCTCTGACCATTAGTAAAATTGACTGGACCAACATCTCTAATCTTCCTGCTGGAAACATTCAGGCATTTCTCGGTGCACTTATTTTTGGCGTAACCGGAATCGGACTTGGTTGGGTTAACTCTGCTGCCGATTATTCGAGATACTTACCCCGCAATAGTTCTTCACGAGCCGTTATAGGTTGGACGGTCTTCGGTTCATCCACCTTCCCCATCATCATGGTGATATTTGGTGCGATGCTTGCCGGAAGTAGCAAAGAACTTAGCGGTGCGATTGCGATGGACCCAGTCGGAGCCTTAACTACTTTGCTACCTACGTGGTATCTCATTCCGTTTGTTGTCGTCGCAGTGCTGGGCTTAATTGGTGGTGCAATTCTTGATCTTTACTCATCTGGTTTAACACTTGTCTCAATCGGTCTACCGGTAAAGCGTTATCAAGCAGCTTGCCTTGATGGATTAATAATGACAATTGGCACGATTTACTTAGTTTGGATTGCAAAAGATTTCTTAGGACCGCTACAAGGTTTTCTCATCACTCTAGGCGTGCCCGTGGCGGTATGGTCGGCGATTTTCGTTGCCGATGTAATCCTTCGCCACCGTGATTATGAAGATGCCGAACTCTTTGACGCGCGCGGGCGTTATGGATCCTGGAACTTCACCTCGATTGGGTTACTTGCGATAGGAAGTTTTATTGGTTTTGGATTCGTCACCAATACCTTTGCCTCATGGCTGAATTGGCAGGGGTACTTGCTATTTCTCATTGGTGGCAAAGATGGCGCATGGGCATATTCCAACATCGGAATTCTCTTTGCATTGATAATTGGTTTCTTTGGCCACATCATTCTAGGCAGGGGGCGAATTCGTTCTCAAGAGAGATAAAAAAAGCCCCCGACTCAACGGGGGCTTTTTTATTTAGAGTCTAGATAAATGAAGTAGTGATTGCGCATGCGACGCCAGAGATGGCAACCCAGGTGAACCACGATGTAGCTGTTGCCATACGCCATTTCTCTAGGACTGGATCTACTTCGGCGCGACGTGCGCGAATGAAAAGACCAAGCGCAAGGAAGATGGTGATGATGTAGTGGAACATATTTGCTCCAGCTATTAAGACCCAAGAGGATGAGTAGGAACCTTCGTATCCAAAGACCATTCCCTCTTCGCCTTCCACTTGGAATGGCATAGTAGAGATTTGTTTCCACTGAAGCACTATTCCAACAACGAGAACGATGAGCGTAAGGAGTGAAAGATTCTTGAAAGAAGCGCCACTGCGCACTGCTAGGCGGTGCATAAGGGCAGCAAAAATGAATGGAATAACTACCACCCATCCGGATGAAGCACTAAATGTGTGGCCACCTTCAGGAATCCAGCCATTATTTACATTGAGGTTACGGAGATAGAAGTACGAGAAAATCATGCCGAAGACGAAAGCGCCATCAGCAACAATTAGTAGACGTACCCCAAGGCGTTCACGACGGCCAATTTTTTCTGGGGAATCGTGATGAACGTGGAACTTTGTATCTGCGCTCATTAGTTGCTCGCCTTTCCGTAACCGTATGGATCACTAGTAACAACGGGTGGAGTATCAAAGTTCACTAGTGGGACTGGATAAGGAACCGTCCACTCAAGTGTCTTTGCGCCCCATGGGTTCATTGGTGCAATCTTTCCGTGTCGCCATGAGTGAATAACTGCCCAGAGAAGAATGATCATTCCGAGACCAATTGTGTAAGCACCGATGGTGCTAATTAGGTCAGATGTCGCGAAATTAACTGAGTAATCAGCTACACGACGTGGCTGCCCTTCTGCTCCGGCAATAAACATGCCAAGGAAGAGAATTTGGAATCCAATCTGAGTAAGCCAGAAGGAGATGTAACCCGCGCGCTCATTGAGCATGCGACCAGTCATCTTAGGGAACCAATAGGCAAGTCCTGCTAATGCTCCTGTAAGCGCTGCTCCCATAAGTGTGTAGTGGAAGTGGGCAGTCACATACATTGAACCGTGCAGGTAATTATCAGCTGGCACATCTGAAAGATAGAGACCAGTGATTCCACCAATCAACATATTCCAGAGGAACGCGTAAACACCCAGCATAGGAAGTTTCATCCATGGTCGACCTCGCCACAAAGTGCCGAGAATAACCAAGAAAATCAGACCGGTTGGTACCGAAATCATTTCGGTAGTCACCATGAATGGTCCATTAAGCATTGGCATCCAGCCAGAGATGTACATGTGGTGCGCCCAGACGAGTATCGAGAGACCAGCAATTCCAGCAAAGCCTGCGATAGCAGCGTTGTAGGAGAAGAGTGGCTTACGTACGAATACTGGTGCGATTTCCATAAGTACTGCAACACCTGGAATCAAGATTACGTAGACCTCGGGGTGTCCCATGATCCAGAAGAGGTGTGCATATAACCATCCGCTGCCACCCAAATTGGCATCAAAGAATGTTGTTGCAAATGAGCGATCCAAACCGGTCATGATCATAGAGAGCATAAAAGTTGGGAAAGCTGGGATTGCTAGTGCAACTGAAATTGTTGCGCCAATAACGAAGATCGGAACGCGGTTCCACTTCATTCCCTTAGCGCGCATCGCTACAACGGTTGCAGTGATGTTTGCACCAGCGACTGCAGTAGAGACGGCAAAAATAATGATGGTTGCGATAAATGCATTCATCCCTGGACCAGCTTGAACGCTCAATGGTGCATAAGCAGTCCAGCCAGTTGGAATTCCACCCAAGAACCAAGCGCTGCAGAGAACTGGAATTGCAGTAAAGAGAACCCACCAAGAAAGTGCATTCAAACGAGGAAATGCCATATCAGCAGCACCAATCATGATTGGCATGATGTAGTTACCGAAAGGACCAGTTGCAACGATAATCATTGCGATGATCATGGTGATTCCATGCAGACCAACGAGTGAGTTATAGACCGCAGGATTAACAAACTGTGAACCAGGCTGAATGAGGTTGGTACGAATCATCATGGCCATTGTTCCGCCAACACCAAGGAGAGTCATTACTCCAACGAGGTATTGGATACCAACCACTTTGTGATCGGTGCAATATTTGAAGTAGCGCTTGATTCCTTGTCCATCACCGGCAAGATAGAGCTGCTCTTCATCAGTAAGGTCTTTGCCGATTAGCCATCGGACAGGTCCGATGAATGCACCAATACCGACCATGAAGCCGATACTCCACATGAACATTGTTGCAAGCAGAACTTTGCTGTTCTGTTGCATTGACAACATATCTTCGTCTTTAAGTCCAAAGTAGGTAGCCGCTGCGAAGATAACGCCGACGATAATTCCTGTACCCATATTCAACTTAGTGATCAGGCTCTTTGCTGGATTAGGAATTGGACGCACTGATGCGTGTTGATCGAGTGTTGTCATGCTGTGTGTCCCCCTTGAGTAGTAACCCAATTATCGAAATCTGCTTTGCTCATAACTTCACCGGTTGTCTCCATATATGTGTGATAGAGGCCGCAGAGTTCAGCGCATTTAACTTCAAGTTCGCCAATTTTATTTGGCGTCGTATCTACGACTGTTGTTTGAAGACGATTCGCATCAACTTTCACACCAAGTTGTACTGGCCAGAATGAGTGGTTAACGTCGACAGAAGTAATGCGGAATTCAACTGGACGATTAACAGGAAGCATTAATTCGTGAGAGGAAAAACCTTGCTCTGGATAATTAAAGGACCAGACCCACTGGGATCCAGTAACTTCTACAACCAAAGCACTTGTCTTATTTTCGGCAGTAGCCGCAGTAGCTGAGTTCATCTCAATAAGGCCATAAACAACAGCTACTAGGCAGAGCGCGCTGGAGATAATCACCCAGAGCCCAACAACTAGCGGATTGCTGCGAATCGCTGGTCCATCTGCTGGTGGTGTATCGCCCTTGTGGCGATGCATGAATGTGTAGATAGAAAATCCAAGAACAATTCCGCAGATTGGAGCCGAGATCCAAGTGAAAATTACTATCAGACGTTCAATCGCCTTCATGTCAGTGCTTAGTGCGGTAGGCATCCAGCTTGGATAAATCCATCCACCAATAATGAAAAAGATAAAGGTAACAAGCACTCCCCAAGCCGTCGCGATTTGTACATCGCGCTGTTTGAAAATTGCCTTAAGTTTTTCTCCGGGGGTTGGATCCATTTCGTAATGTTCGTTGCTCATGCGACAGTCACCTTTCCGGACATATATCCGTAAGCACTCATCGCTGCGCCAAACTTGGCATAAGTACCATCACCGCATGGGAACTGGCAGTTCCAAACGTATTCGCCAGCGCCTTTAGTGAGGAAAGAGAATGTCATGGTGTGGCCTTTAAAGTTGGTGACAGGGTCTTCAGTAGGAACCCAACCGTTATCATCTTCAAGAACCTTCTTTAGTGGAACATTGATAAAGAGAGGATCACGATCGGAACTTGGGAGGCTATGGATAGTAAATGTGTGTTGAACCTCTTCCATTCCTAGTTCACTCACATCTTGGCCATCGATATTGACGACATTGCCGATGGTTCCAATAACTTTTCCAAAGAAGGGGGAGTTGAGAGATTCTCCGCCGTCATATCCATGAATGGTCATAGTTACATATGTATTGGCTGGTAGAACGATGTGATTTGAAGGTCCGTATTGAACCCAATCGTTCTTCTGCCCTTCATATCCATCCTCGGACGCTTGCTCTTTATCGGCGTAGACGCCCATAGTGATATTCGCCTTTGGATAAGTCTTGCCATCAACAACGATGGTCTCGCTCTCCTTAGTGGCATATAACTTCTTATGTGGATCTTTGCTCACCGCATGTAGCGTGAGCCCAACTACGCCGACTACTGCAACGCTAAGGAGTACGCCAACTACGGCGCTTGCTACTCTCTTGGTTCCAGAGATCGAGGAGGGTGTTCCCGACATATTCCAGCCTTTCGTCGATAATAAATGTGAACTGGACAACTGTCAGTTAGGGTACGCCTGAGGTCGGGTTCTGCCTACCGTTTGCAGGTAACAATTAGGACTGATTCCAAAAATGTTCGAGGAGGTGATGAGTGGTGGCGCTCAATCCGCTCTGGGACCTCTTCTTTGGGCTGGCTTTCTGCGGGAAATTGGTCTGGTACTACGCTGAAAAGCCTTCTGAGCACGGGGTCTCTCGCCTGCGCCAGAGCCTCTTCACGCTCGGAATTGTGCTCGCTCTTATTCTCCTTGTCGGCCCAGTAGCTCACGCCGCGATTAATACATTCTGGATCCATATGGTTCAGCATGTAGCGCTGATGATGCTTATCTCGCCCCTCATTGTTCTGGGCTCACCAATTCGAATTGCTCTGGGATCGCATTTTCCAATAGTGCGCACCCTTATCTCTGCGCTCGCCAATAACCCGCTTATTCGCCAACTCTTTCGGCCCCAGGTTGGATTCGGACTCTTTCTCGCCATTCTTATCTTGACCCATTTCTCACCTTTAGCAAATGCTGGAATGGTCAACGCCAATGTGCATTGCTTTGAACTCATACTCTTCTTAATAGGTGGGTTTATTTATTACCTACCGGTGATGGAGGGCAATCCCACTCCGTTCCATGTCCCATATTCATTTCGAGTTGGCTCCCTCTTTGCCATGATGTTGCCCGAAACTATGACCGGTTTCTTTCTCTACTCTGGAAATAAGTTATTGCACGACATCCCACAAGGAACAACCGCAATGGCTGGCATGAATGACCAACATCGCGGCGGATCCATTATGTGGGCGATGGGAATGTTGATTGACACAATCTGGATTGTGCTTGCAGCAAGAGATTGGTTTAATAACGAGCGAGAACTTGCTGAACTAGAGGATGAGGCATGAGCGAAATCAAGCCAGAACGAGAGCTAGATCCGAAGCGAAAATGGATTTTATTGGGCATTCCTCTCTGCATCGTGATGGGTTTTCTAGAACTTGATCGAGCAATTGGTGGAAATAATCGGAGTTGGCTCTATGTTTTTGAGTGGCCATTTTTTGGACTATTTATCTATTACATGTATTGGAAGCTCTCTCAACCGCAAGAAGAATTTGATGATGTAGATGATCCTCGCCGTCAATTAGAGGAGTAGGAACTACCAAGAAGTATGTAGTGGGCGACCTTCTGCGTAACCTGATGCAGATTGAATTCCGACGACAGCTTTCTCGTGGAAATCACTCAAACTGGTAGCGCCTGCATATGTGCAGGATGAACGCACCCCAGCAATAATTTCGTCGAGTAAATCTTCCACGCCTGGTCGCGCTGGATTGATATACATTCGCGAGGAGGAAATGCCCTCTTCAAATAGTGCTTTGCGAGCTCTATCAAATGCACCTTCGCTGGCAGTACGCGCAGCAACTGCGCGCGCAGATGCCATACCGAAAGACTCCTTATAAAGGCGACCATTGGAATCACGGTTGAGATCACTCGGAGATTCGAGCGTGCCGGCAAACCATGAGCCAATCATTACTTGCGATGCACCTGCGGCAAGTGCCAGTGCAACATCGCGCGGGTGGCGAACGCCACCATCTGCCCAGACATGCTTTCCATGCTTAGCTGCCTCGGCAGCACATTCAAGAACGGCAGAAAATTGTGGTCGACCAACACCAGTCTGCATACGTGTGGTGCACATTGCACCAGGGCCGACGCCTACTTTAATGATGTCTGCGCCAGCTGCGATTAGATCTCGTGTGCCTTCGGCAGTAACAACATTGCCAGCAACAATAGGAATTTTAGGAGATAGCGCACGAATTAGTTTAAGCGCTTCAATCATTTTAACTTGATGACCATGCGCGGTATCTACGACTAATACGTCGGCACCTGCATCGATAAGTTCTTTAGCTTTTGCGGCAACGTCTCCGTTGATTCCAACGGCGCACGCGATACGCAATCTCTTATTGGCATCTAATGAAGGCGTATAAAGAGTTGCACGTAAAGCGCCAAGTCGAGTCAAGATTCCAACGAGCTCGCCTTTTGCGTTTACAACAGGTGCTAACTTGCGGCGATTACTATTGAGAAAATCAAAGGCATCACGTGGATTTATAGTTTCTGGAACGGTGACTAAATCCTTGCTCATTATGGAATGCAATTGTGTAAATCGGTCTACTCGTTCGCAATCAGCTTCGGAGACAATTCCTACTGGTTTCTTATCTTGAACAACAATGAGTGCGCCGTGAGAACGCTTATTGATGAGATCAATGGCATCTGCCACGGTTTCATCTGGTGAAAGGGTTACTGGAGTCTCGAAAAATGAATGACGTTCTTTCACCCATGTAATGACGTTTTTGACTACATCTAACGGAATATCTTGCGGAATAACTGCCATTCCACCGCGACGGGCGATTGTTTCGGCCATTCGGCGACCAGAGATGGCGGTCATGTTGGCGACAACGATCGGGATGGTTGTTCCGGTTCCGTCATGGGAAGAGAGGTCTACATCCATACGGCTTGCTACGGCAGATGCACCTGGAACCATGAAGACATCGTCATAAGTCAGGTCGTGGCTAGGGCTATTTAGGAAACGCACGTAGGCAAACTATACCCTCGCCAAGCGGGGGTTGGCCTAGCCTTGTTAGAGTCTGGCTAGGGTTACAGGCACCCCAGTGGGTTCACGGAAAGGGCGACATGAGCGAAGACGATGACTCTGGCGATGACATCATCACCGAAGAGATGCTCTGGGAGCGTATTCCAGAAGTTCAAGGAATCGATCGCGCCAATACCTATTACGAACTTAGCGCTCGAATTTATGCACGCGGTCAGTACGACGAAGCGCTTGCACTCGCCGAGACTGCGCGCGATATTTACGCCGAACTTGCAACTCCTGCATCTGCCGATGGACTGGCGCAAGCTTATTCTGCAATTGGATACAACCTCAATCAATTGAAGCGAATGAATGAAGCAGCTCATGCAATGAGTAAGGCGGTAGAGATTCTCCGTGATTCAAAATCTCCGCTAGCAATCGACCTTGCCTGCACATTAGGCGAGTGGTGGTTCAACTCCAAGGAATATCAGAAGACTATTGATTGCATGACGGATTGCGTTCAAGAGCATCAAGTCGATGGCAATGAGAATGGTGCAGCAAATGATCTTCATTTAATTGGTTGCTCATATCGAGAACTCGGTGAGTACACCAAGGCTCTTGAGGCATTTAGAGAAGCACGTGCACTCTTTAAATCGCTTAAAGAAGTTATCAACGTGGCTCGATGCGATCAAAAGATTGCACACTGCTTGACCGAACTTGGCGATGGAGAGGGTGCGCTGATTGCCGCTCAAAAATCGCTAGATGTTTTTGTCACTGGACACGACCATTACCGCCAAACATATTCACAACTTGAAGTAGGTAAGGCGCAAATTCTTGTGGGTCGCCACGAAGAAGGGCTTGCCTCTTTAGAGAGCGTCTTGGATGTTGCAACTGATTCTGATTCAAAAGATTTTGAATTCATTCTCGAAATTGAACGCCGAATAGCAGCAGTATTGGCCAAGCTCGGACGCACTGACGAAGCGGACGAAATCACTCGCCGTCTGAGCGCTATCTCGGAGGTAATGGAGGATTAAGGTGTTGCATCGCCCATGCATACATGGCAATTGCACCTGCTGCAGATGCGTTCATTGAACGAGTAGATCCATACTGACGTATCGCTAAAACTGTTTGGCATATTGCTACAGCTTCATCACTCATTCCTGCGCCTTCTTGCCCAAAGAAGAGTACGCAGCGTTCGGGTAATCGAGTTGCCTCTAGTTCTTTTGAAATCGGTAAGTTATCAATACCAATTATCGGTAGCGAATTCTCATTGCACCATAGGCCGAAATCAGAGACTGTGGGATGGTGCATGACATGTAGGTATTTATCGGTCACCATTGCTCCGCGCTTATTCCAGTCGCGTTTTCCGACGATGTGTACGCGCGAAACATTAAATGCATTTGCAGTGCGTACGACTGAGCCAATATTTAAATCATGCTGCCAATTTTCAATCGCAATTTCTAGTGGATGTCTCTTAGTATCTAGATCCGCAACAATTGCATCAAGTTTCCAATATCGATAATGATCTAGAACATTACGACGATCGCCTGCTGCGAGAAGTTCTGGGTCAAAATGAGAATCGCTGGGCCAGGGTTGCGGATGAGGCCCGACTCCAACGACTGGGTAGAATTCGCCGGGCCCGATTTCTGCGGGTGGTAAATTCGTATCCGTGTTCTTCTCCATTCCTTAACTTTAGGGGCGAAATCGATGAAGCAAAAATCTTGGATCCCTGCCTACATCGCCCTTGGCATTGTGTGGGGATGCTCCTTTATCTTTATTAAGCAGGGATTGGAATTTCTCACACCATTTGGCGTCGCATTCGGCCGTTGTGCCCTAGGAGCTCTCTCTTTAGTAATTGTTCTCAAAGTACGCAGGCAGAACTTTCCGCGGAAGAAGAGCACTTGGGCCAAGCTCTGGGTCGTCTCTCTCTTACTCAACGTCTTTCCAGGAATTCTCTTTGCATATGCAGAACTCCATGTCACCTCAATCCTGGCAGGAATTATCAACGCAACAACCCCGTTAATGACGCTAATCGTTCTGCTTACTATTTTTCGAGAAGAGAAGATTCACCTCTATCAATTTCTTGGGCTTGTTGTCGGCGCGATAGGAGTCTTATCAGTTCTGGGGATCTGGAATGGAATTGGTGAAAATTCTGGATTAGCCGTACTTGCACTACTTGCAGCAGTAACGTGTTATGGATTCTCTTTCCCATTTACACGCCGTTATGTATTGCCGTTGGGCCTTCGCCCTGATGTCATGGCTACAACACAAATAACGGCAGCATCAATCACCTTACTTCCGCTTTTTCTCTTTGACGGAATAGCAAAAGATGAATACCGCCCCGGTCCGATTCTTGCCATGATTGGACTTGGAGTTCTTGGTACTGGATATGCATATATCTGGAATTTCAAGATTATCGCTGCAGCAGGAAGTTCGATCGCGAGTTCTGTTACTTACCTGACTCCAGTTGTTGCCGTCTTTGTCGGATGGCTCTTTTTGGGAGAATCCATTACCTGGAATGAGCCTGTCGGAGGAGCACTAGTAGTTCTTGGTGCCGCTATTTCACAAGGTCGTTTTAAAAGAAAGGTCAAGGCATAATCAGCGCATGCGTATGAAGCTGATTACTCTTGCTGTGATTACAGCAGTGTCTGGTGTTCTAGCGCCCCCTGCGCGTGCCCTCTCATTGCCCCAATCTTTTATTAATTACGCGAGCTCACCAGTATTGGCAAAGCCTGGAATCATCCTGATTGACCCTGCAACTTCCGAAACTATTTACTCCAATAAGCCAGATTTGGGAAGAGCTCCTGCCTCGGTTATGAAATTGCTTTCTGCAACTCTGGCGTCATCGGCACTGAATCTTGACTCCTCTTTTCACACCTCAATTGCCGCCGAATCCGAGCCTGACCGCTATCTCCTCACGGGAGAATTTGATCCCTGGCTTTCACTGAGCAGTTATGAATCAAAAAAGTACGGCGCTGCTTTCTCGCCGTCACTTATTTATAGCGCGATTAAAGCAAGTCCAGGAGCAAAGAGAATTGTCATTGATTACTACGGACTTTATGAGAAAGATCTTGAACAACTTAAGAAATATTTCCGGGGCAAGGTTTATTTAAGTATCAACAAATTACCAACTGCAGCCTCGGTTGAAGAAAAGGTTGTTACACCTTTGGCCACTGTTACTTCACCTAAAATCGCAGATATTCTCAAATTTACTCTGTTGTGGAGTGACAATACGAAAGCGGATCGGATTGCTAAATTAGCGGCGAAGGCACTTGGGTATCCCGCTGGTCCCGTCGGAGTGCAGATGGCGCTCGAGAAAGTCTTAGGAGAGTTAGGTGTTTCAACAGCGGGGCTAGATGTTTACGACGGTTCTGGATTATCAAAGGCTAATCGGGTTTCAGTTCGAACTATCGCTGAACTTCTCGTAAAGATTAAAGATAACCCCACCTACGCCGCTATTTATCAAGGCCTACCTCTAGCTGGAAAGAGTGGAACGCTTCGAACTCGATTTACCGAAGATGCTCCCAAAGCCGTTGGTTTAGTTAAGGCGAAAACTGGTTGGATCAATGGCACGGTCAGCCTTGCCGGTTATGTAACAGTAGGAATAGAGGAGTATGTATTTGCAGTAATTGCCGACCGCATCACTCCAACCGAGCCTAAAAGACAGGCAGCGCGCGTGGCAATCGACAAAATGTTGGCGACAATTGCCAAGCCAAAGCCCTCTGTTTAGAGCACTACGCTGAGAGAATGGCACACATGAAGAGTTCCGCGATTTCTCCATATATCGCTCTGATGAAATTGCGTGTGGTCGAACTTCTTCTTGTCACAACTCTCCCTGCACTATTCCTAGCTGCAGAGGGCGTGCCGGGACTTAAGGTGACTCTTGCGGCCCTAATCGGAGGAACCCTGGCTGCGGGTGCATCCAATGCATTCAATATGATTATTGAGATTGATTCAGATCGGTTGATGGGTCGAACATCAAAACGACCGCTCGTGACCGGAGCCGTAACAGAACAAGCAGCATTTCTCTTTGCATCCGCTCTCACAGTTATCTCACTTACGATTTTCAAGCTCTTTACAAATACTTACGCAACCGTGCTCACCGCCGCTGCAATTGTCTTTTATGTTGTTGGCTACACCATCGGTTTAAAACGTCGCACTGCTCAGAACATAGTGTGGGGTGGCATTGCAGGATGCATGCCAGTACTTATCGGGTGGGCTGCCGTCGCCGATAAACTCTCACTTACCGCCTGGTTATTCTTCTTAGTTATTTTCTTCTGGACCCCTCCTCATTTTTGGGCCTTAGCAATTAAATATAAAGATGATTATGCAGCTGCAGGAATTCCTATGTTGCCAGTTGTTGCCACTATGAAATCAGTAGAAAAGCAGATGTGGTGGCACACAATTGGAATGTTGATCTCATCGCTAGGAGTTAATTACTCCGAGAAGCTGCCATGGTGGTGTTGGCTCGTAACAGTTGTGCTAGCGGGTGGTTTCATTCAGCAGTTGTTGCGCATAGGTCAGGCAGATGGAGCCAAGGCCGCAGCAAAACTCTTCCAATGGTCTATTACATATCTGAGCGCGTATTCACTCCTTTTAGTAGTTGCCGCCCTACTAAAGTAATTAATTCACTCACTGAACTCCCTAATTCTGGTTTGTAATGGCAGCAAATGTCAGTCGACTGTAGATTGAGCGCATGAGTCAATTGGCAATTTCGGTATCGCATCTCACCAAGAAGTACGGGGATCGCAGAGCTTTATCTGATGCAAACTTTGAAGTACCTCTCGGAACTATCTGTGGTTTCGTTGGACCTAATGGGTCCGGTAAGACGACCACGATACGAATGCTGCTCGGGCTCATCGCACCTACAGATGGAACCGCAAGAGTTCTTGGTGAGAATATTTTGCACCCCGAAAAGTACCTGCCTCGAGTTGGCGCAATGATTGAAGGACCAGCGTTTTATCCAGCTTTGAGCGGCGCGGAAAACTTACGAGTACTTGCTAGCTTGGGTGGTTTTCCGCAAGACCGAGTCCAGCCGCTTCTTGAACGCGTTGGACTTGGGGATCGGGGCGGCTCTAAATATAAGACTTATTCATTAGGCATGAAACAACGCTTGGGAATTGCAGCCGCACTATTACCTAATCCCGAACTCCTTATTCTTGATGAACCAACTAATGGGCTCGACCCATCTGGAATTCATGAAGTGCGCGAACTTATGCGCGATTTAGCATCACAAGGAACGACGGTATTTGTCTCCTCACACTTGCTCGGCGAACTCGAAATGATTGCAGAATATCTAGTCATGCTCCGTGAAGGCGAGGTAATTTACACAGGTACCACTGCGCATCTTTTGGAATCTGCGCAACCGATTCTTGTTGTTAAGCCCGAATACGAGATAGATCTTCCCAGAGTTATTGCGATAGCTCAATCAAATGGTCACAAGTCAACAGTTATCGATGGCTGCGCGCACATCATCAGTAAAGAAGATTGGGCCGCCCAACTCAATCGCTTAGCTTTTGAAGCAGGAATAACTCTTTCTTCGCTAACCGCCATTAGGCCTTCTCTTGAAGAGACATTCTTTACGCTGACAGAAAAGACAGGGGAGTAGCCATGTTACGTTCATTTTTTGCAGAGTCCCGCAAACTTCGTCGGCCCACCCTTGCTCTTTCCACGCTGCTTACAGTTGCCGCATTTTCGGTTCTCTTCACCTCCATCGTCTTTCTTCGCATTAAGACCGGCGAACCAAATACAAAAATGGGCGAGCGAATTACCGCGACCGAACTCAGCCAATATTTTGGTTTAGTTTATGGATTCAAATTGGTTGCATTCTTTTTAGGGATTACAGCACTCTGCATCTTTGCATCGCAGACCGCACAGGAATACACCTTCGGAACACTTCGCAATTTATTAGTTCGCCAACCGGCACGAATTAAAATTCTGGTAGGCAAGTTTCTTGCTATGAGTCTCTTCGCTGCAATTATGGTCGCCTTTACTGCGGTCATGACCATAGTGACATCATTTGCTCTTGCCGGAAAGGGCGGAGTGGAAACTGCACAATGGCTAAGCGGCGACGGTGTGAAATTGTTAGGCGAAACGTACGGAAATGTACTTCTCTCCACGATTTGTTTTGGCGCACTCGGAATGATTCTTGGACTTCTATTTCGTTCACCGATTACCGCGATTTCGATCGGTGTTCTCTGGTCTCTCATCTTGGAAGCGATTCTGGGCGCTGCGATTAGAAGCACTCTCCAGTGGTTGCCCGCTCAAAATATGGGAAACATTGCTGAAGGCGGATCCACCACTCTGAGTTATAGCCATTCCATACTTCTCTCATTGGCATATCTGGGAGTTGGCTTAGCAGTAGTTGGCTTCCTCTTTAAGAGACGAGATGTGGCCAACTAATTTTTCGACGGATTCTGCGTTTTCATAAAGCGCATTAAGGTGGTCCTGCTTTATTCTTATATCTCCCCGGAGGTTTATTAATGAAGCAGAGCAAAGGCAGTCTGGCAGCGCGTGCAGTTATAGCACTTGTCGCGGCTTCTGTACTTCTCCTTCCTCTATCCGGTACCGCTTCAGCAAAGACACCAAAACCTACTCAAGCACAGATAGACGCTGCGAAAAAAGCTGAACAAGCGAAACAAGCAGCAGCGGCCGCAGCTCAAGCAAAGTTAAATTCAGCGACACAGACACTTAATCAACTGGCTGCCGTTGCTAATAAAGCTGCAGCAAGTTATCAGCAAGCACTTAATGAATTAGCGGTGGCGACTTCAAAAGCAAATGCAGCGCAAGCTCATGCAATCGAAGCGCAAGCAGCGGTGGCACAAGCTAATCGCACTATTGGTCAAACTGCGAGTAGTGCTTACAAAATGGGAAATGGATTCAGTAATCTCAATTCAGTCCTCAGTGCTAACGGTCCGCAAGATATGGTTGATCGGCTATCTACGCTCAATAAAATTGGTGTCGGCGATGCAGTGATTCTTAAGCGATTCCAAGCAGCTGAAGTTGCGGCTAAAGAGGCAAAGGCTGAAGCGGATCGCACAAAGGCAGCTCAGGCAATAGCAACTGCAAAGGTTGCTGCAACAAAGAAGATTGCTGATGAAGCTAAAGCTGCGCAACAGAAGGAAGTAGATAAATTACGTGCACTTCAAAACAAGTTGATTGCTGAACTTACAAAGGCAAAGAATTTCCGAGTTACTCTTGAACAACAACGCCAATTAGCAATTCTGGAAGAACAGAACGCGGTAACCGCAACAAAGACCACGGGACAAAAATCGATTTGGCCAAATCGAGGCTTTACTGGTCGTTCAACAATTCGATCTACCGAAGCAATTCGTCTCAAGGCAGTTGCGTACGCCAAGAAACAAGTATTAGCGCGATGGCCATATGTGTGGGGTGCACAAGGTCCGAAATCTTTTGACTGTTCTGGTTTGGTTTATGCCGCCTATCGCGCAGCTGGTTTGGGCTATCCCGAGTGGGGTCGCCTCAATGCAGCGCTCTACTTTGTCGCCACTCAACGCGTGCCACTCAATCAACTCCAGGCTGGGGACTTACTCTTCTATTCATATGATGGTTCTGTTCAAAATATTCACCACATCACCATTTACGAAGGCGACGAGATGATGTGGGAAGCGAACTCCAAGCGTGTGGGCCTCATCCACTCGAATATGTATAGCATCAAGGGCTTAATGCCATTTGGTGGCCGCGTTTAGCCAAGCAATAGACTTACGGGCATGAGTGTCACTACGCCCGCGCTACTTGAAGTGCGCCGCGCTCTCCGCACGTACCTAGAGAAATTCGAGCCAAACGAAACCATCCTTGTCGGCTGCTCCGGTGGCGCTGATTCACTGGCTCTAACTTATGCGTTGCTACAAGAATCACAGAGCAAGAATTTAAGATTAATTCCGGTGGTTATCGATCATGATTTACAAGCTGGGTCCGCAGAAATTGCTGCAAATGTAGTTACACAATTGAGTTCGTGGGGCATCAAGGAAATCTTTACCGCAAAAGCTCACGTAGTAATGAGTGATGGACTAGAAGCTTCTGCACGTCGTGCTCGATATCAGATTTTCTATCAAGCACTTGAGACATATTCGGCAAAATACTTTTTCTTAGCGCATACTCAAAATGATCAAGCCGAAACCGTACTACTCGGACTTGCACGTGGTTCAGGGAGCAAATCATTATCGGGAATGAATAATGTCAGTGGAGAATTCATTCGACCTCTACTTGGGATTTCACGAGAAAAAACGGAGGAACTTTGTAAGGAAGTAGGAATTAATTATTGGATTGATCCTCACAATAGTGATCTGCAATTCACGCGCGTACGTGTTCGAAAGAATATTCTGCCTTCAATGGAGCGCGATCTCGGCCCTGGAATTAAAGAAGCGTTATCTCGCTCTGCCCAAATTCTTCGAGAAGATAATGAGGCGTTAGATCAATGGGCGGGGCGAGAATTCGAAGCCCATAAATCAGGAGAATTCGAGGTTGATTACCTGGCCGCCCTCCCCAAGGCGGTCCGTTCCCGTCTCTTGCGGCTGGCAATTTATGCCCAGGGCGCCCCTTCCGGCACGCTTAGCGCCGAACATTTAGCCCCAGTTGAGGCTCTGGTCACAGATTGGAAGGGTCAGGGGGAAGTTAGCCTCCCTGGCGGTGTGAAGGTATCCCGAATTTCGGGCAGACTTTCGCTCTCAAACCCATAAAAGGAGCACCGTGGATCTAGCAACATCAGGCAGCGATATCGAAAAAGTTATTGCTACACATGAAGAAATTCTTGCTCGCTTGCAGGAGTTAGCTAGAAAAGTGGAAGCAGATTATAAAGATCGCGATCTATTGTTAATTGGTGTTCTCAAAGGCGCAGTGATGACAATGGCCGATTTTTCACGTGCTCTCCAACGCCATGTAGAAATGGATTGGATGGCGGTTTCCTCATATGGGTCTGGCACTAAATCCAGCGGAGTTGTGCGAATTCTTAAAGATTTGGATCGCGATATCACTGGCCGCGAAGTTCTTATCATTGAAGATATCGTCGATACCGGACTCACGCTTTCTTGGTTAAAGTCGAACTTGGAATCGCGTGGAGCGAAGTCGGTAGAAATTTTGACCATGCTACGCAAGCCAGAGGCCGCAAAAGTCGAGGTAGAAGTTAAATACGTTGGCTTCGATATCCCAATCGAATTTGTTGTTGGCTACGGTTTGGACTTCAATGAGAAGTATCGCAATTTAGATTTTATTGGCGTTCTCGCGAAACACATGTACGCATAATGAGTAAGAAAAAAGCTCCGGCAAAGAAGAGCGCACCACCAGCTGTCACTAAAAATAAATTGAAACTTCGCAAACCTCAGTACCGCAAAATTTTGCGCGGACCACTATTTTGGATTGTTGTCGCGCTTATCGCCGTCTCGGCTTTCGGTCGCATCTCTGGCAGTGGAGCACAATTTGTTCAGACCGATACCTCTAAAGTTTTAGCAGCAATCTCGGCAAATAAAGTTGAATCCGCCCGAGTGGTAGATCGCGATCAGAGAATCGAAATTATCCTTAAAGAAGGAAATTTCATTAAAGGATCTGCGAAAGTTTATGCCTCATACGTCAGTGGCCAAGAACCACAAATCGTTGAGCTCTTAACCAGCAATCCACCACCAAAGGCGTGGGATATAAAGGTTCCTAAGACCTCCTTCTTAGCTAGTTTATTAATGAGTTTTATCCCCTTACTTCTTATTGTTTTCCTCCTTCTTATGTTTATGGGCAATGCTCAAGGCGGAAAGAAGATATTTAATTTCGGGCGCTCCAAGGCAAAACTTCAAAATAAAGAGATGCCTAAGAACACCTTTGCCGATGTTGCTGGTGCTGATGAAGCCGTAGCTGAACTAAAAGAGATTAAGGATTTTCTTGCCGAGCCAAAGAAGTATCAAGATATGGGCGCAAAGATTCCCAAAGGAGTCTTGCTATACGGTCCTCCCGGAACCGGTAAGACACTTCTTGCTCGCGCGGTTGCCGGTGAAGCGAGCGTTCCATTCTTCTCCATCTCTGGTTCAGAATTTGTAGAAATGTTTGTAGGTGTTGGAGCTTCTCGTGTACGTGATCTCTTTGCGCAAGCAAAGGCAGCAGCACCATCCATAATTTTTGTCGATGAGATTGATGCTGTAGGCCGTCAACGCGGCGCAGGCCTTGGTGGCGGACACGATGAACGCGAGCAAACACTAAATCAGCTTCTCGTAGAGATGGATGGTTTTGAAGCGAATGGTCAGGTTATCCTCATCGCCGCAACTAACCGTCCTGATGTTCTAGATCCTGCACTATTACGCCCTGGTCGTTTTGATCGTCAGATTCCAGTTGATCGCCCAGATCTCAAAGGACGCACTGCAATCCTTGAGGTTCATGCAAAAGGAAAACCATTTGCTAAATCTGTAAACCTCTCTGATTTTGCCAAGCGCACACCAGGATTTACAGGTGCAGATCTTGCAAATGTTATTAATGAAGCGACGCTACTTACAGCTCGTACCGGCGGAAAAGTTGTTACGGTTGAAGCTCTCGATGAGTCAATTGATCGCGTGATGGCTGGACCGCAACGTACTACTCGTTTAATGACTGAAGAAGAGCGACGAATTACTGCCTACCATGAGGGCGGTCACGCACTTGTTGCGCACGCACTTCCTCATACAGATCCGGTGCATAAAATCACTATCATGCCGCGTGGTCGCGCCCTTGGTTACACCATGATTCTGCCTGATGAAGATCGTTACGCAACGACTCGAAATCAGATGCTTGATCAATTGGCCTATTCGCTCGGAGGTCGCGCAGCCGAAGAACTCATTTTCCATGATCCAACCACTGGTGCCTCTAACGACATTGAGAAGGCCACCAACCTTGCTCGTGCAATGGTGACCCAATATGGAATGACTGAACGAATCGGAGCTATCAAATTAGGTGTTTCCGAGGGAGAACCATTCTTAGGTCGCAGTTATGGTCATCAACGCGATTACTCTGAAAGTGTCGCGGGAATCGTCGATTCTGAGATCCGTGCATTAATTGAAAATGCACATCAAGAAGCCTTCGATGTACTGGTCGAAAATCGCGCAATCCTAGATCAATTAGTTGTGGAGCTTTTGGAGAAAGAGACACTTCTTAAAGATGAGATTGAGCGAATCTTTGCCAAGGTTCGCGCAGTAACGCCACGTCCTGCGTGGACTGGATCGCCCACTCGTATTCCAAGTACGCAACCTCCGGTAGCAACTTCACCGGCCGCCGCAAAAGTTGTTGCAGAGGCAGTCGAAGAAGCAGCACCAATAAAAAAGAGCGCGCGAAAGAAAGCAGCTCCATCTCGTGAGTGAAATCAGCCCTATCTCAATGGGTCCATCTGATGGTGGAGCCATGGGCGAATTTGATCAAGAACGTATCGAAAGAGCAGTACGCGAAATATTAATCGGCATCGGTGAAAACCCAGATCGCGAAGGTTTAGAAGATACGCCTGCGCGAGTAGCGCGGGCTATGCGCGAAAATTTTGGTGGACTCTTTCAAACGCCCGCCGAAATTCTTGCAACTACTTTTGATCTCGGACATAGTGAGCTCGTTATTGTGCGCGATATCGAAGTATTTTCACATTGCGAACACCACCTCACGCCATTCCATGGCTTCGCCCATATCGGTTACATCCCTGGTGAAAGTGGGAAGATAACTGGTCTATCTAAACTCGCGCGCGTTGTGGACCTTTATGCAAAGCGGCCACAAGTTCAAGAACGCCTTACTACTCAGATTGCCGATGCCTTAGTTGAAGGACTTGATGCGGCGGGAGTGATTGTTGTGATTGATTGCGAACATTTATGTATGTCGATGCGTGGAGTTCGCAAGTCACAAGCACGAACTCTTACTAGCGCGGTACGTGGTCAACTTCGCAATCCTGCAACTCGCGCAGAAGCGATGAGTTTAATTACAACTCCACGCAATTAGTAGGCGATCACTATATGAGTGAAAATCGAACATTAGTAATGGGAATACTTAATCTCACACCTGATTCGTTTGCAGATGGTGGCAGACATAACACCTTTGAGTTAGCACTTGCGCGAGTGCACGAGATGATCTCGCAAGGCGTAGACATCATTGATGTTGGTGGAGAATCCACGCGTCCAGGTGCAGAACGCGTTTCTCCAGAAGAAGAAATAGAGCGAGTAATTCCGATCATCGCCGAAATTCGTGAATTAGGAGCGGTCTCGAGCATCGACACAATGAGAGCAAGCACCGCTGCTGCTGCAATTGCTGCGGGCGTTACCTATGTCAATGATGTTAGTGGTGGGCTAGCTGATCCAGAGATGGCTAAATTGATTGCTCGTAATTCCGAAATTCAATATATTGCAATGCATTGGCGCGGACACTCTGCAGATATGCAAAGTAGAGCAATTTATGCAGATGTTGTGAAAGAAGTTAAGAATGAACTTGAAGAGCGAGCAGAGCTCTTAATCAAGTCAGGAATTGAACCTGAGCGATTGATTCTGGATCCTGGTTTGGGATTCGCGAAGAGCGCTAAACACAATTGGGAATTGCTACGTAATATCGATCGCCTAGCTTTTCTAGGTTTTCCATTGCTTATTGGTGCATCACGTAAATCATTTTTAGGTGAGTTATTGGGTGGGGTTACTCCTGATGAGCGAGAGAGTGCATCGGTTGCGATTACTACTGAGATGGCTCGCCAAGGCGTATGGGGCGTGCGCACACATAGCGTGAAACCACATCGCGATGCGATTGATGTTGTGGAAGAGTTAGGCGCATGAGCGAGGCCATAAAGATTGTCGGAATTTCTGCCACTGGCTATCACGGTGTCTTTCCCGAGGAACGGCGTGAGGGTCAGCCATTTATCTGTGATGTTTCCTTGTATTTTGATCTATCGCCTGCAGGTGCAACAGATGATTTATCTATGACGGTTGATTACAGTGCTGTTGCAAAATTAGTCGAAGCTGAGATTATTGGCGAGCCGGTAGACCTCATCGAACGTCTTGCGACACTTATCGCGGAGAAGATACTTAGTTCATTCTTACTGGTTGATTGCGTAGAAATCACTATTCATAAACCACTCGCTCCAGTCGGCGTAAAAGTTTCTGATATCGCCGTGACTATCGAACGAGTTCGATGAAGGTTGTAATTGCGCTAGGTTCAAATATAGGTGAATCTGCAGAAATATTAGAGAGCGCAGTTAATCGACTTAATAACATAATTACCGTAACCCACCTTTCGTCATTTATCGAGACAGAGCCTGTTGGTGGTCCAGAGCAACCTAATTATCTAAATGCAGTATTGATTGGTGAGAGCGAACTACAACCACTTGAACTACTTCATGCGATGCTTGCAATTGAAACCGAGCTAGGAAGAGCACGAGAAGTTCGTTGGGGTCCGCGCACTCTGGACTTGGATTTAATAGTCGCCGGCGAAAGCGTTATGAAAACTCCTGAATTAGAGCTGCCTCATCCTCGAGCCCACGAGCGCGCATTTGTCCTTGAACCGTGGCTGGAAATCGATCCCGATGCGAATATTCCTGGAAAAGGCAGCGTTTATTCTCTTTTGTCAGAGTTGCATCTAGCGGAGTAGCCTTATCGCACGAGCCCGGTACCCGGAAAGGACTGGAGCATGGAACTTGAGCTAAAGCACCCACTGGCATTCGTGCCGACTATGGGAGCTCTTCATGCTGGCCATCAATCGCTCATCACAATTGCAAAATCTTATGCACCGAACGTTTTAGTGAGCGTCTTTGTTAATCCACTTCAATTCGAAAACCCCGATGACCTTGCTCAATATCCACGTGATCTAGATGGCGATGCGGTTAAAGCGGAATCTGCTGGCGCAACCTTTGTCTGGTCTCCCACAATTGAAGAGATATATCCAGCGCAACCATCAATCATTAACGCTGGCGAATTAGGAAATCTCTTTGAAGGTGTTCATCGGTTCGGACATTTTGATGGAGTTCTCACAGTTGTCAAACGTCTCTTTGATCTAATCAATCCGCAATTTGCAGTATTTGGCGAAAAAGATTTTCAGCAATTCTTTCTCATCAAGAAAATGGTGAAAGAGTTAGCATTGCCAATTGAAATCATTCAAGCGCCGATTGTTCGCGAGGCGGATGGATTGGCGATGTCTTCCAGAAATATTCGGCTCACTTCTGATTCAAGGACAATTTCGCTAGTGCTATCACGCGCTCTTGAAAGCGCCGCCCAAGAAATAGATATCAACAAAGCTCGTAAAGTACTTCATGAAGTTTTACGAGCAGAGCCAGGGTTTACTATCGACTACGCCGAAATTATTGATGAGAATGATTTCACTCTTGCCACTGAAGCGACGCTATCTCCCCGCGCAATTATCGCCGGATGGATAAATGACCTGAGATTGATAGACAATATGCAGATGAACTGTGGTGGCACGCGGTGAAACTTCTCGCTGGAAAACCTGGCTGGACCGCGCAGGCAGATGTCATTGTTATCGGCTCTGGCGTTGCTGGATTAACAACAGCTCTCAACATCCGTTCTAGTGGGCTCTCTGTTTTATTAGTGACTAAAGCAAAGATTGATGAGGGCTCCACAAAGTGGGCACAGGGTGGAATCGCTGCTGCACTAGGGCCAGGAGATACTCCCGATCAACACAAGAAAGATACATTGATTGCCGGTGCCGGATTATGTGACACTGCAGCGGTAGATGTATTAGTAACTGAAGGACCCGAAGCCGTTCGGAAATTGATTGCCCGTGGCGCGGTCTTTGATAAATCTGAAACTGGTGAAATTGCATTAACTCGCGAGGGTGGCCATCTGCGCAATCGAATTCTGCATGCGGGCGGAGATGCAACTGGAGCCGAGGTTTCACGCGCACTTCTTGCAGCAGTACAGGATGACTCAGGAATTCAAGTTATTGAAAATGCTTTGGCTATAGATGTATTACAAAGTTCAGCGGGTTCAGTATGTGGAGTGACTCTCCACGTGATTGGAGCAGGTAGCCAAGATGGAGTTGGTCGCGCACTAGCTCGCGCTGTTGTTATTGCCACTGGCGGCCTTGGACAGGTCTATTCTCAAACTACCAATCCATCAGTATCGACTGGCGATGGAGTTGCACTTGCTCTACGAGCAGGAGCAGAAGTTGCCGACGTAGAATTTATCCAATTTCATCCAACAGTTTTATGGCGTGATACAAATGTTGGAGGACAACAACCACTAATTAGTGAGGCAGTACGTGGCGAAGGTGCGCTCTTAGTAAATGACAAAGGTGAGCGCTTCATGGTCGGCAAACATCCCCAGGCAGAACTTGCTCCTCGCGATGTTGTAGCGAAAGAGATTTTTACTCAGATGAAGGAGAGTAATTCCCCTCATGTTTGGTTGGATGCAACCGAACTTAAAGAATTCGCCACTCGATTTCCGACGATTTATGCATCCTGCATTGAAAATGGCATCGATCCACTTACCCAGATGATTCCAGTTGCTCCAGCATCACATTACGCCTCCGGCGGAGTGAAGGTAGATCTCAACGGACGTACAACAATTCCGGGCCTCTACGCATGTGGAGAAACAGCATGTACTGGCGCGCACGGAGCCAATCGATTGGCCTCAAATTCGTTGCTTGAAGGCCTAGTTTTTGGCGCGCGTATCGCCGCGGATATCACGACGAATATTCCTGCCCAAGTACAGCCACAAGAAGAGAGTTCAACATTTCTTTTGAGTCCGGCTATCCAACTGCCTCTTCAGTTGGCGATGAGTCAAGGCGCTGGTGTGATGCGATCAGAATCCTCACTTAATGAAACGCTTCGAACACTCGAACAATTATCGACTCGAACAACGAAAGAACAGAATATTGCAGCCTGGGAAGTATCTAATCTCTACCTGCTTGCGGTAGCAATTGTTCGCTCTGCCAAAGAGCGCAAGGAATCTCGTGGTTCCCATTGGCGAAGCGATTTTCCTGATCAACTTCCAGCATGGCAAAAACGAATTATTCAGCGCCTAGATTCTTCTGGTCATTGGCACACAACATTCGATGAGGTGAAATAATGGAGCTATCTCAAAAACTTCGTGAAGAGCTAACAGAGCTGGGACTTAGTGCTGATTACGTGCTCTGGATTGCAGAAGCAACAATCAAAGAGGATTTAGATGGTGGCACTGATGTAACTTCTGAAGCAACCATTCCTACACACCAAAATTCAATCGCTGAATATCGCGCGCGCAAGGCGGGGACGATTGCTGGCCTTCATATTGCAGCAGCAGTACTAGAAGTAACTGGAATTACTGATTACACAATCAAGGTGACTGAAGGCTCACATGTAGAAGCAGGACAATTAATTCTTGAGGCAAGAGGTAACACGCGTGCGCTATTACTGAGTGAACGTACTGCACTCAACTTTCTTGGTGGATTAAGTGGAATTGCCACCCTTACTCATCGTTGGGTGGAAGAGGTAAAGGCTTTTCCAGTTGAGATTAGAGATACCAGAAAGACCACTCCGCTACATCGCGAACTTGAAAAATTTGCAGTGCGTTGTGGTGGGGGAGTTAATCACCGAATGTCTTTATCAGATGCTGCACTCATTAAGGACAACCACATCGTCGCCGCCGGAGGCGTAACACAAGCATTTCAAGCTGTGAAAGCGCAGTATCCAGATATTGAGGTTGAAGTCGAAGTAGATGCTCTCGAACAACTTCGAGAAGTTGTTGCCGCCGGAGCAGACCTAGTTCTTCTCGACAATATGAGTATCGAACAATGTCGTGCGGCTGTAGAAATAGTGAAGGGCGCGACAAAGTTGGAAGCGTCTGGCGGACTCAGATTAGAAAATGCAAAAGCGTATGCAGCTACCGGAGTGGACTATCTGGCGGTTGGAGCACTTACGCATTCAGCAGTTGTATTAGATATCGGCTTAGACCTAAGGATGGCATGAGATGTTGTTAACTATCGATGTAGGAAATACCAATACGGTTCTTGGAATTTTTAGTGGAGAATCGCTGGTTAAATCTTGGCGTGTTAAGACAGATCCTCGTGACACTGCAGATGAGCTCTGGATTCGTTTCCGCGCCCTGATTGAAGGTTTCGATATTACTGGCTTGGCTGTCTGCTCAACTGTTCCTGCCTCATTACGTGAAATTCGCACAATGATTTCTTCCTATTTCAGCGAAATTCCTACCACCCTTGTAGAACCAGGAATTAAGACTGGGGTTCCACTTCTCGTTGATAACCCGAAAGAAATTGGTGCAGATCGAATTGTTAATACATTAGCAGCGCATGCTTTATACGGAGAAGACGGCCCATGTATCGTCGTGGATTTCGGAACTTCCACAAATCTGGATGTGGTCTCTCCTAAAGGTGAGTTTCTAGGTGGGGCACTTGCTCCCGGGATAGAGATTTCGGTCGAAGCTCTTGCGGCGCGCGCTGCCCAACTTCGAAAAGTCGAATTAGTGCTTCCTAAAAATGTGATCGGAAAAAATACGGTAGAAGCTCTTCAGTCCGGAACGATCTATGGATTTGCTGGACAAGTAGATGGACTGGTCTCGCGAATATCAGATGAACTCGAGAAGCTCTATCCCGATGCCGGCGTCGTCAGCGTTATTGCTACAGGTGGGTTAGCCCCATTAGTTATTGGAATTGCCGAAAATATTGATTTTCATGAGCCAGATTTAACGCTAATTGGATTGCGACTAGTTCATGAGCGCAATACCTAAACGATAGACTTTCTCACCTTATGACGCAGAATCCGGATGACACCTCGCACGAAGAAGACCTCCCCGAACAACTTCGTATTCGCCACGAAAAAAGGGCAGCCATTATTGCTCGTGGCCAAGAGCCTTATCCTGTCTCAGTTCCACGTACTGCCTCACTTAAAACAATTCGTGAAACCCATAAAGATTTAGCGATTGATACCGCCACCGGAATTATTGAAAGTGTTGCTGGCCGAGTTATCTTTAAGCGAGATACCGGCAAACTCTGCTTTGCCACTATTCGAGAGGGCGATGGCACAGAACTTCAAGCCATGTTATCGCTCGACAAAGTAGGTCAAGAAGTTCTCGATCTCTGGAAGAGCGAGATAGATCTCGGCGATTTAGTCAGCGTCACCGGTGAAGTTATCACCTCTAAGCGCGGTGAGCTCTCGATTCTTGCGAATTCTTTTGTAATGGCAGCGAAATCGCTACGCCCTCTTCCAGTTGAACATAAGCCACTCTCGGAAGAAACTCGCGTTCGCATGCGTTATGTCGATTTGATTGTTCGCCCTGAAGCTCGCTCTAACGCTAGATTGCGTCCCGCGGTAATGCGTTCATTGCGTGAAACTTTTAATGCACAAGACTTCATTGAAGTAGAGACCCCAATGCTTCAAGTAATGCATGGTGGCGCTACTGCCCGCCCATTTAAGACGATAAGCAACGCCTACGATATGGAACTCTTTCTTCGCATTGCTCCCGAACTCTTCTTAAAGCGCTGTGTAGTTGGTGGCATTGAGCGCGTCTTTGAAATTAACCGTAACTTCCGCAACGAAGGCGCAGACTCCAGTCACTCACCAGAGTTTGCAATGATTGAGAGCTATCAGGCATACGGTGACTGGAATTCCATTGCAGATCTCACTCGTACTCTCGTACAAAACGCAGCGATGGCAGTTGCTGGTAGCCATGTTGTTACCCACCATGATGGCCGCCAGTTAGATCTAGGCGGAACTTGGCGCGAGGCCAATCTCTTTGATCTCATTACTGAAGGCGTTGGTGTCGAAGTAACCCCGCAAACTTCACACGGGGAACTCAAGGAAATTGCTACCAAACTAGGGATGAAAATTGATCCCAAGTGGATTACCGGCAAACTTGCAGAAGAAATTTTTGAACATGTAACAGAAGGCCAGCTCAATGAGCCAATCTTTGTTAAGGGATACCCAGTTGATACCTCTCCACTTGTTCGTGCGCACCGCACAATCCCAGGAATAGTTGAAAAATGGGATTTATATGTTGAAGGATTTGAACTTGCAACTGGTTACTCAGAACTCATTGATCCGGTAATTCAACGCGATCGCTTAACTGAACAATCACTTCTCGCAGCAAAGGGCGACCTTGAAGCGATGCAACTCGATGAAGATTTCTTACGAGCCATGGAATACGCAATGCCTCCTATGGGCGGAATGGGAATGGGTGTAGATCGCCTCCTCATGGCACTGACCGGGCTTGGAATTCGCGAAACAATTCTCTTCCCATTAGTAAAGCCAGAAGAATAAGCCGATACATGTCAGTTCAGATTCGTCCAGCTCACACCAGCGATGTAAAAGCAATTCGCACACTAATCGATACTCATGCAATTCCTGGTCGCATGCTCGGAAAAGAGACAGTGACTTTGTACGAAAGTGTTCAAGAATTTTCAGTTGCAATTGAAAATGAAAAAGTGATTGGATGCGCTGCACTTCACATTTTATGGGAAGACCTGGCAGAAGTTCGAAGCGTTGCTGTTGCACTTGATCATCAGCGTCAAGGAATTGGCCACAAACTTCTTGAATCGGTTATTGAACGTGCCCGCGCACTTGGTGTAACTCGAATTTTCTGCTTAACCTTCGAAACTGAGTTCTTTGGTAGCCATGGTTTCGAAGTCATTCAAGGAACTCCAGTAGATCCCGATGTCTATGCCGAGCTCTTACGCTCTTATGACCAAGGCGTCGCCGAATTCTTAGACCTTGAAAGCGTCAAGCCCAATACCCTGGGCAATACCCGAATGCTTAAACTTCTCTGAGTTCTCTGGCTAATTACGCCGATATCGGGCATAAATTGAGCCTAAAGCTGGTTCTACCCCTATATCTGGGTAAGCGGGGGTCCGCCCCTTCGCATTAGGCTTAGAGTGTTATTCCGGTAGTACTAATAGGAGGCATGTAAATGTTCGAGCGCTTTACCGATCGAGCCCGACGAGTTGTTGTGCTGGCCCAAGAAGAGGCACGCATGCTCAACCACAATTACATCGGCACTGAGCACATCCTTCTTGGCCTCATTCATGAAGGTGAAGGCGTCGCCGCTAAGGCCCTGGAAGCTCTCAACATCTCACTCGAAGCTGTGCGCTCGCAGGTCGAAGAGATTATTGGTCAAGGACAACAAGCCCCATCCGGACATATTCCTTTTACACCTCGCGCAAAGAAAGTTCTTGAACTATCTCTCCGCGAAGCACTTCAACTTGGTCACAACTACATCGGCACAGAACATATTCTGCTTGGCCTCATTCGCGAAGGCGAAGGCGTTGCCGCCCAGGTACTTGTAAAACTTGGCGCTGATTTAGCCCGGGTTCGTAATCAAGTTATTCAACTTCTCTCTGGCTATCAAGGAAAAGAAGCTGCAACTACTGGTGGCCCAGCTGAAGGAACTCCTTCAACATCATTAGTGCTCGATCAATTTGGACGTAACCTCACCGCTGCTGCACGCGAAGGAAAACTCGATCCGGTTATCGGTCGCGATAAAGAAATCGAACGCGTAATGCAGATCCTCTCTCGTCGCACAAAGAACAATCCAGTTCTTATCGGTGAACCTGGCGTCGGAAAGACTGCAATTGTTGAAGGTCTCGCACAATCAATTGTTAAGGGCGATGTCCCTGAAACTTTGAAGGATAAGCAGGTTTACTCACTCGATCTCGGTGCACTTGTTGCCGGCTCTCGTTATCGTGGAGATTTCGAAGAGCGCCTTAAGAAAGTCCTCAAAGAGATTAAAAACCGCGGAGATATCGTTCTCTTTATCGATGAGATTCATACTCTCGTTGGCGCGGGTGCGGCCGAAGGCGCAATTGACGCTGCCAGCATCTTGAAGCCAATGCTCGCTCGCGGCGAACTCCAGACAATCGGAGCCACCACACTCGATGAATATCGCAAGCACCTCGAAAAGGATGCCGCGCTAGAGCGTCGTTTCCAACCTATTCAAGTAGCTGAACCGACCGTTGCTCATACCATCGAAATCCTCAAGGGACTTCGCGATCGCTACGAATCACATCACAAGGTCTCAATCTCTGATGATGCGCTCGTTGCCGCAGCGACGCTCGCAGATCGTTATATCTCTGACCGCTTCCTTCCAGATAAGGCAATCGACTTAATCGATGAGGCGGGATCACGACTTCGTATTCGTCGAATGACCGCACCACCAGAGCTACGTGCCTACGATGACAAAATTGCTAACGCTCGTAAAGAGAAGGAATCAGCAATTGATTCTCAAGATTTCGAACGCGCTGCCGCACTTCGTGATAACGAGAAGAACCTAATTAACGAAAAGGCAGAGAAAGAGAAGGCTTGGAAAGCAGGCGATCTCGATGTTGTTGCCGTTGTCGATGAAGAACTCATCGCAGAAGTTTTGGCCACCGCAACTGGTATTCCAGTCTTTAAGTTGACCGAACAAGAGACATCTCGCCTCTTGCGCATGGAGGATGAACTTCATCGTCGCGTTATCGGACAAGATCAAGCAATTAAAGCGCTCTCACAAGCAATCCGCCGTACCCGCGCAGGTCTCAAAGATCCTAAGCGCCCAGGTGGATCCTTTATCTTCGCTGGTCCTTCCGGTGTGGGTAAGACCGAACTTTCTCGCACCCTCGCACAATTCTTATTCGGCGATGCAGATGCACTTATCCAATTGGATATGTCTGAGTACTCAGAGAAGCACACCGCCTCCCGCCTCTTCGGTGCACCTCCAGGCTTCGTCGGATACGACGAGGGTGGACAGCTAACCGAGAAGGTACGTCGCAAGCCTTTCTCTGTTGTACTTTTCGATGAGGTTGAAAAGGCGCACCCAGATATCTTCAACTCGCTACTTCAAGTTCTTGAAGATGGTCGACTCACAGATTCACAAGGTCGGGTCGTTGACTTCAAAAACACCATCATCATCATGACCACCAACCTCGGTACTCGCGATATTTCAAAGACACTCGGACTTGGTTTCCACAATGCCGATGACGTTCTTGGAAATTACGAGCGCATGAAGGGCAAAGTCAGCGATGAACTCAAGACTCACTTCCGCCCAGAATTCCTTAACCGTATCGATGACATCATCGTCTTCCATCAACTATCAGAGACAGAGATTGTTCAAATCGTTGATCTCATGATTGTTAACTTGGATGAGCGTTTACGTTCACGCGACATGGGCATCGAACTCACGACTGCAGCAAAGGCACTACTTGCTAAGCGTGGATATGACCCTATGCTCGGAGCTCGCCCACTTCGTCGTTGTATTCAACGTGAAATCGAAGATGTGCTCTCAGAGAAGATTCTCTTTGGAGATATCAAGGCAGGCGAGATTGCTCTCGTAGATGTTGTCACTGTCGATGAGAAAGAAGAGTTCGTATTCACAAGTACTCAGAAGTCTGCCATGCCAGATACTCCTGGAGACTTAGCTGAAGAAGCACCTTCTGCTTAATTAACTCGCTAATCTAAAACTTTTGCCGGTGGTCTCAATGAGGCCATCGGCAATTAGCGTCTCTAGCGCCTTCTCAAGTTGAGAATAATTGCTCCACTCTTTCTCTAGTGCCACCTTACTCACACGGTTCTTTTCGCGCAGTGCCTTCATAACCACGCCCCTACATTGGCGATCACTGCCCTCAAATTTTGCTTGGCGCTTTATCTCCATTAATGGATAGCCTGCCGCTCTCCACGCGCAGGAATCAATGAGAAAACATTCATTACATTGAGGGCTCTTAGATGTACAGATTAAAGCTCCAAATTCCATAGTTGCAGCAGCCCATGTGTCTCCGCGCTTAGTCGGAATAAGTTCGGTACGAATCTTGCGCTCTACCAATGACGGTGCACTACTTGGAAATTGTTCGCCATCAAAATATCTAGCGAAGAATCTACGGATATTTATATCTAGCACCAAAGCTGACTCACCAAATGCAAAAGCAGCAATTGCAGATGCGGTGTAGTCACCAACGCCTGGTAGCGCTATGAGATCTTCTCGAGCTCGTGGAACCATCCCACCATGTTCTTTCGCAATTATCTTTGCTGATTCATGCAACCGAAGTGCTCGGCGCGGGTAGCCCAAGCGCCCCCACGCTTTGATGACCTCTGATTTTGGTGCGGAGGCCAGCGCATCAGGCGTAGGCCAACGCTCCATCCACTCGTGCCAAATCGGCGTTACCCGATTGACCGGTGTTTGTTGCAACATGAATTCGGAGATAAAGACGCCCCAGGGTGATGTGTTGCGCCAAGGAAGGTCGCGTTTGTTCTTATCGAACCAACTAATTAATTTTGACGCGAGCGATTGCTTGCTCAAGGCGCGCAACTTCCATAATTTCAATACCAGGAACTTTAATATCGCTACCTGCAGGGACCATTGCTTTCTTAAATCCAAGACGAGCAGCTTCTTGGATTCTCTGAGTTGCGCCAGTAACTTTACGAATCTCACCAGCTAAACCGACTTCACCGATCGCAACTAAATCCGCAGGGAGCGCTAGTCCTTTAGCGGCGGAGCCAACTGCAAGTGCAACCGCAAGATCTGCTGCTGGTTCACCAATTTTCATTCCACCCACGGTGGCGACGTAAACATCGCGACCAGAGACTCGCACATTTGCACGGAGTTCGAGGACAGCTAATGTCATGGCAGTACGCGGGTTATCCAGTCCAGATGTAACACGGCGAGAATTACCATAATCGCGACCATCAGAGTTGCCGGCGCTTACTAGCGCTTGGATCTCAGCGAGAAGTGGTCGGCGACCTTCAAGAGTGACGGTTACGCATGTGCCGGGAACCGGCTCTGTATGTCGGGTGGTAAATAGACCTGTGGGATCAGGAAGGCTGGTGATTCCAGATTCATTCATATCGAAGCAACCGACTTCATCGGATGCACCAAAACGATTTTTGATTGCGCGAATTAAACGGAGGCGCGAATGACGTTCGCCTTCAAAATTAAGAACAACATCGACTAAGTGTTCGAGAAGTCTGGGACCGGCAATTGATCCATCTTTAGTTACATGGCCAACCAAAATCAGAGTAATTGAACGCTCTTTAGCAATGCGAATGAGCGCTGCTGCAATTTCGCGAACTTGAGTGACTCCACCTGGTGCACCATCAACACCGGCGCTAGCAATTGTCTGGATTGAATCTACGATAAGAAGTTGTGGCTTAACCGCGTCTATATGTGCAATTACTGCACCTAGTTCGTTCTCGGAGGCGAGCCATAAATTAGGGTCAATTGCATTCAAGCGTTCTGCCCGCAAACGAACTTGCGAAGCTGATTCTTCACCGCTGATATAAAGAGCAGTTATTCCTTGGCGCGCGCTTTCAGCGGTAACACTGAGCAGGAGTGTGGATTTACCAACACCTGGTTCACCGGCAAGCAGGATTGCCGCGCCAGGAACTAGCCCACCACCAAGAACACGATCGAGTTCAGAGACTCCCGATGATCGAGCTTTAGCGTTCTCAAGATTTACATCACCAATGGGAAGTGCTGCGCTAGTTACATGCCCAGCAACAAGTGAGAGCTTTTTAGGTGCGGCAACTTCTTCTACGCTGCCCCATGCTTGGCATTCGCCACATCGACCAACCCATTTTGCAGAAGTCCAACCGCACTCCGCACAACGGAATGGATCTTTAGGTGCAGCTGGTGCTTTGGCCATAGGCCTAGATTACTTACTGGCAGCGACAGTGGCTGGATGGATGATAAAAAGTGGCAAGTTGCGCTTATTTTGAGTCGCAGCAGCAAGGGCAATTGCCTCTAAACGATTTTCACAATGTTCTACCAATGCACCGTAGGCAGCCTCGCCCATGAGAGCAACGAGTTCAGCTTTATTGGATTTATAAACCGGCTCTTTGCCGACATGCGCTTCAGTATTTGATGTGCAGTACCAATTGAAATCTGCGCCACCATCGCCCCATGCAAGACGTTCGTATTCACCAATTACATTTACGGAAATTGTTCCGTCTCCCATTTCGCGCTGTTCAAAACTTCGGCGAATCGGTAATTGCCAGCAGACATCTGGCTTTGTTTCGACAAAGTGAATCTCTTCTTTTTGAGCAAGATGATGAAGTACGCAACCGAAGGTACCTGTGTAACCAGGACGCTCATATCCAACGCGATTTAAGAAGATACAAGAATCATCAATTTTGCGAGTCTTGCGATCTCCATCGAGTCCAACCTCAGAGATGCGCATCGCGCCTTTGCCCTTTTTAGGTTGTCCCTCATCGAAGTACTGCCACATTTCTGGCGTGAGTCGTTGTGCAACTTTCATGGTTCGAAGCTCGTCGTCTTCATCGGAATAGTAAGCACCATCAGAACAGCATCCCGCATCAGGCTTATCTTCATCTATGCCGCAGCAGCCGTTACCGTAAATGCATTCCCAATTGGAGGTAAGCCAGGTGAGGTCGCACTTATAGAGCTCAGCAGGATTGGAAGGGTCGTAAAACTCGACCCAGTCACGTGCAAAGTTCGGTTGTACCTCAGGCATAGTGTGAGAGCCTAGAGGTAATTGATGAATAACGCACATCATGAAAATGAATGGTTAGGTAGACTTGTCACATGTCTTCGTCACTAAACCTAGCGAGCACCTGCACAGGTGTTATTGGCGTAGGCAATATGGGCGAGGCCTTACTCGCGGGGTTGTTGCAAGCTGGTGTCACACCCACCAATATCTGTTTTTCAGAGAAGCGCGATGATCGTGCAGCCGAGATTTCAGCTCGATATGGCGCAACTCGCAAGAGCAATACTGAAATAGCGTCAGATTGTCAGGTCATTCTTCTAGTCACAAAACCACAAGATTTAGAGGGAGTCCTAACAGAGATTGCCTCCTCGCTTCAACCGCGAGCCTTGCTTATCTCCTTTGCGGCCGGCAAAACGACCGACTTCATTGAAAGAATAGTTGGAAAAGAGAAGGCTGTAATTCGAGTTATGCCAAATACTCCAGCGCTCATCGGAAAAGGCGCAGCTGGAATTTCACAGGGTAGCGCAGTACTACAAACTGAAGTTGAATTCATTCAATCTGTTCTTGCGACTATGGGTAAGGCAATAATCGTCCCTGAAACACTTCAGGATGCGGTGACTGCTCTTAGCGGATCTGGTCCTGCATATTTCTTTGCCTTTGTTGAAGCCATGATTAAAGCAGGTATAAATCTAGGTTTAAGTACCGAGGTTGCAACAGAACTAACAGTGCAAACAATCTATGGCGCTGCAGGAATGCTAAAGGAGAGCGGCAAGGACGCGACCACTCTTCGCGAAAATGTCACTAGCCCTAACGGAACCACTGCAGCTGCACTCAAGAGTTTCTCCGATGCCGGCCTTGAAGATGTAGTTCTTAAAGCAATGACCGCCGCCCGTGATCGCTCACAGGAATTGGCGTGAAGCTAAAAGCTGTCGCAGTCTTTTCACTACTTTTAATCACTTTTCAAAATGCATCCGCTGCACCAATTCCTAAAGTTATAAAAGTTGTAAGCGCTAAACCGATTGCCACCGTGTTTCTATCGGGTGCAGCCGGAGATCAATTCTTTGGGGCGACCACTGCTCCAGGAAGCATCGTTTATGTCGGAACAGTTGAGTCCGCTACAGCTACGCCGGCACTGGGAAAGAGCGATGGTTATGTCGCAGCGATTTCTAGCACTGGTGTATTTCAATGGGAGGTTCGTTTAGGTACTGCGCTCGACGATATTGCCACCGCAATTGTGCGCGATAAAGCAGGCAATTACTGGGTTATGGGAGCTAGTTCGCAACCTATTGCTCCGACCGCAATCGCACCTGTTGAGTCAACTCTTAATCCGGATAGCGCAACAGTCGAGACGACCACTGCGCCAGCAACTTTTAATCGATTAATTCTCTGGAAGTTATCTTCCTCCGGAACTTTGCTATCGACATTTCAATACGATTCAACGCAAGAGTTGTATCCCAAAGTTCTTACTTTAGGCAGCACCTCTCTCTCAATAACAGGAGATCTTGCCGATGGAACATCTTTCTCTATGCAATCAAATTTTGAAGGTATTTTTACCGAGCTTGCTCCTTTAACAATCAAACCAGCTGTAGTACCTGCAATCACAGTCATCAATGCTGGCTCATATACTTTTAAGAGTTTTATCTCAAAAACAACGATTATTGGAATTCCATCTTGGAAAGCAAAAACTCCAACACCTGTTGTTCTTGAATACAACAAGGCGAAAACGCTAAAAGCAGCCTATGCGCTCAAAGGAAATGTAACTCATCGAATCTGGCAGGCCGGAACTGGCCTTGTTGTAATTTCAGATTTAGGTAGCAGTACCGCGATTTACAATCTTGTATTAGTGCCTTAGGCGGCTTTAAGTAGCGTTAACTTATTATCTTTACTGATAACTGCATATCTATTCTTATTAAGAGTTATCCAACTGGTATCAAGTTTGCTGGAGAAATTGCCCCCAGAAATCAAGGTTATATTCTGGTCTGCCAAGTTTTCAGCACATAAGCGACCTTGGCATCCAAAAATTGCGCCAGTGTTATCTAGAGCTAATGGCGAAGTAGGTGCACCAAATCTCTCTGTTGACAACGAAGTTGGGGCTAGTCCCATAAGTGCCGAATCCATATCGATCCATCGAATTTGATCTGGCACCGAAGGGTTAATTGTGGAGGCAAACCATGAAGCGCTCTGACTCTTACCATTATTAGTGAGGGCTACATCAAAGCCCGCCACAGCTAATCCATTTCCGCTGCTATCTAAGGTTAAGTACTTCCAATCCTCTGGATATGCGCTATCGCGATAAGCAAGGCGTATCTCTCCTCGCAATGGTTCCTTAGTATTTGTATTAACGCTCAACACTGAGTCGTACAGCAAGTAAGCACGTGAGCCAACAGATATGGCTTGCATATGGAATCCAACATCTCCGGTTGTGCGGAAATCTGTTTGGCGGTCACCATCGACAAGTTCGTAACGCCATTTTGTGCCGTCTTTAACTGCGCCTAAGAGAATTCCTTGACTCTCATCACGATAAAAAACTTGTAAACCAGATGGAGTGACAACGCACGAACTATGTACGCTCACATCACTCGCGGTACGCACTCGAAGTGGTTCTTGATAGGGCTGAATCTTTAATCCATTGCCATCGACAATGCTGTAACTCCATTTGCGTCCGTCGTATCCCGCCCAACGCAACCACTTCTTCGTGAGATCTGCATAAAAGATATTGAGCGTAGAAGTGCCATTAATACTTCCAACGCACATCGAGATATTGCCTGAGACATCATTAGGAGTTTTACCTCCCGTGAGCGCGTTGCCATCGACAACTTTCGTAGACCAGAGGCCGGCATGGTAGGTAGCTAATTTCAAATCACCATTCTTGCTATCGCTATATGCAATCACTGGCTCTTTATTGTAAGTACCGACGGCTAGGTGCTTAGCATCTGCGGAAGAGTCAAGGACGGTTGCCTTCCATCCGGTTTGGGGAATGACCGCATTTGTATTAGCGACTTCCGATGTTCCTAGTGCGTTCTTGGCGGTGATAGAGAATGAATAAGCGAAGCCATTCTTAAGTCCAGAAATTGTTACTGGACTTGTTGTGGCTACCTTAGAGATGGCGCCAGGAGTGACCTTAATTTCATATGAAGTGACCTGCGCCGTACGGGCGTTTGTTGGGGGATCAAAGGTAATAACCGCCGATTTATCGCCCACTAGTGCTTTCACATTGCGAGGAACAGTTGGGATTCCGATCGGGATTCCAGCAGGTGGTTTGGTCATCATATCTTGGAGCATCGCAACCGCTAGCGGACCTGGATCTCGAAAAACTTCAGCCGGATCAATCTGGTGCGTCATAACTGCATTAACAGTTCCCGAAGGAAAAGCTGCATCATCTAAGTGACTGACCGAAGAACCACTTGAATAATCAGTAGGCGTATAAAGCAACGGCTTAACTCCGTTATTTGCTGCAATGCCTCGGGCCCCAGACCAAACTAATTTACTGGTGAGTGCTTGAGCGAGTTCAATGGATGGCGAATTTAAATCCATCAAACGACTGCCATCAGATAATTGCGCGTATGCATCAAATGGCGTTGCTTGTTGAATGCTTCCGTAACCATAGAGGATGTCATCGTTGGAGATAAAACCCAGGCCGTGGGCTAATTCATGAATGATAATTGATTGTAGATCATATAAACCTGCAGGACATTTGCCATCGGTTCCTAAATATAACAAGGGCGTGATATTGCTATTAATTCTGATAGTTATTTCTGGATTGGAAATATCTAAATCTTTCTTTGCAAGCGCATTAGCCATTGCTGATGGGTACCAAATGTCGTTATCGGGTCCACCAGAAAATGTTGAACCAAGAAAGAATTTAACGGGTGAAGAGGAGGCGAGAATGCCGAGTGAAGATTGGCGCCCGTATGTCGCATCTATTCGAATTGGTACTGATGAAGAGAAATATTGTGACCATGAATCAACGGCTGCCTGTATTGCCGGCTGGTAGGAAAGTGGAACTGTGTTGTAGTTGATAATAAAAGTGCTCTTCTTCTCGATATTCGCACTCTTGTTTGTTGGTGGCGCTGTAATCGCTGCGCTCTTTCCGATAACTCCAGATCCGTAGGTATAAGCCCAGCCAGCTGGAATCGAACGAACCGATACTGCCTGTGCTGGAGCGGAGAGAATCGGCGCACAGATCAGCAAACCCATAAGGGCTGCCATCAGGCTGAAGGATCTGCGTCTCACAATAAGAAACGCTAGCAGTCGCCGAGTAGGGGTGGGAGCCAGATTCGCCCTTAACCGTGAAATGCTCAGTTATTCTTGAGGAAGCAGAGGCTCATTAAGTAACTCAAAGGGGTAAATGATGGATATCCAAGTCACCATCTACTCTCGCAGTAATTGTCACCTATGCGATGTCGCCCTAGAAGTTCTCCAAGAGTTACAGAGTGAAATCATTTTTGGAATTGAGAAAATTCTTATTGATGGAGATTTGGAACTTGAAGCCAAGTATGGTGAGCAAGTTCCAGTCATTCTTATTAATGGAGCTATGCACGATTTTTATCGAGTAGATCCAGAACGGTTTAGGGATTCAATATCTCGTCTGCATCAATGATGCGATAGGCATAACCTTGCTCGGCTAAGAAGCGCTGGCGATTTTGGGCGAAATCTTGATCTACCGTATCGCGCGCTACTACAGAATAAAAACGGGCAGTGCGACCATCAGCTTTTGGACGCAGAATTCGACCAAGTCGCTGAGCCTCTTCTTGCCTTGAACCGAATGTGCCTGATACCTGTATCGCAATCGTTGCTTCTGGTAAATCAATAGAGAAGTTGGCAACTTTAGAGACAACCAGACATGTAATTTCTCCAGTGCGATATGCAGCGAAGAGTCGTTCACGTTCTTTTAATGGCGTCTCACCCTTAATAAGTGGAACACCGAGTTCTTCAGCAAGGGCATCGAGTTGGTCAATGTATTGGCCAATAATCAGAACTTGTTCACCCTGATGTTTTCTAGCTAATTCAATTGCAATTCTGCGTTTGGTTAGAGTTGTTGCACAGAAGCGATAACGGTTTTCAGGTTCTGCCGTTGCATAAGCTAGTCGCTCGGCATCGGTTAGTGTGACTCTAACTTCAACACAATCCGCCGGCGCTATGTATCCTTGAGCTTCAATCTCTTTCCAGGGAACGTCATATCTCTTGGGTCCAATAAGAGAGAAGACTTCGCCTTCCATTCCATCTTCACGAACCAGCGTTGCGGTAAGCCCTAAACGTCGCCGGGATTGAATATCAGCGGTAAAGCGGAAGATAGGGGCGGGCAATAAATGTACTTCGTCATAAATAATCAGACCCCAGTCGATGGCATCGAAGAGATCTAAGTGGGCATATAGGCCCTGTTTACGAGTTGTCATTACTTGGTAAGTTGCAATTGTTACTGGACGGATCTCCTTCTTTGAGCCAGAGTATTCGCCGATTTCATCTTCATGGAGAGTCGTGCGTTTCAATAACTCATCTCGCCATTGACGAGCTGCGACTGTATTTGTCACAAGAATAAGTGTTGTTGCTTGAGCAAGTGCCATTGCAGCGGCTCCGACAATTGTTTTACCTGCTCCACAAGGAAGAACTACTACGCCAGAACCTCCGTGCCAGAAACCTTCGGCGGCCAACTCTTGGTATTTTCGGATAGACCAACCATCTTGCACAAGGGCAATATCGTGATGTTCTCCGTCAACATAACCTGCAAAGTCTTCTGCGGGCCAACCTAATTTAAGGAGCGCCTGCTTAAGGAAGCCACGCTGACCGGGATGTACAACTATCGTCTCTTCATCGAGTTGAAGGCCGAGCATCGGGGCGACTTTCTTGCCACGTGTAACTTCTTTGAGAACAGCTGCATCACTAGAGACAAGAACGAGTCCATGCACCGGGTGCGCTTCTAGGCGAAGACGACCATATCGAGACATCGTGTCAGCAACATCAACAAGAAGTGCGTGTGGAACTGCATACCTCGAGTATTTGAGCAAGATATCGATGACAGCCTCAGCGTCATGGCCAGCTGCACGTGCATTCCACAGGCCAAGGGGAGTCAAGCGATAGGTATGAATGTGCTCTGGAGATTTCTCGAGTTCAGCAAAAGAGGCAATCGCACGCCGACAGTCATCTGAAAGAATATGGTCTACATCAAGGAGAAGTGTTTTATCGCTTTGAACAATTAACGGGCCATCACTCACGAATTAATTCCTTAATAAAAGCAGTTAGTAGGGAGATGCGATCAGGAACACTGGAGAGATGTATTTGCTCGTGTGGTGCATGCGCTCCGTCGCCTACGGCACCAAGTCCATCTAGGGTTGGCGCTCCAGCAGCAGCAGCGAAATTTCCATCACTAGCACCTCCGACTGAGGCATGACCAATAGGTTGCATACCAATTTTCTGAGCAACTTTTTCAAGAATTTCGTAAAGTTTAATTGTTGAGCTTGGTTCAAGTGGTGGACGATTCATTCCGCCAGTTATCTCAATTTTTGCTTCAGGGTGTGATGCAGATAATCCACGAACTGCCGTATCTACGCGGAGAAGCTCTGATTGTAAATAAGAGCGAATATCTAAATCAAGAGTCGCGAGTGCAGGGACCGTATTAGTGGTTGTTCCTGATTGCATTGTTGTCGGCACAACCGTGGTGCCATGTTCAGAATTCTCTAGTGCAATTACTTGTGAGACTACCCGCGCAATTTCCGCAGTTGCATTGATACCTTTTTCAGGCTCTAGTCCGGCATGTGCTGCCCGACCAGTGATGGCAATCCGATACATCGCTGTTCCTTTGCGACCGGTCTTTACCTTGCCGCGTAGTGATGCTTCAAGAACGAGAACCGCCGAAGCGCCCTTTGCTACTCGTTCAATGAGCTCGCGCGATGTTTGGCTGCCAACTTCTTCATCTGTTGTTGCAATGATGGCGAGGGATTGCTCGGCATGTGGAATTTCTGCAACTGCATAAAGCGCTTGCAGGAATCCAGCTTTCATATCGAATATTCCTGGACCTCGTGCAATATCACCCTCAATAGACCAGAGCGGATCAAATGAATCATGAGGCCAGACCGTATCTAGGTGTGCAAGGAGAACAATCTTTGGTTCTTTCGATCCCCACCAGAAAACTGGGCGTCCTTTTTCATCGATTACTTGGGCTGGTGAACCCAGTACGCGCGCGGCAATTTCTGCTGCAAGATTAACTACACGTGTGCAAGCAGCAAGATCTTCGGTCGGCGATTGGCACTCGACGAGAGCTTGTAAGTCTGCGATGAAAGTCATGGTTAATTCTCTCTTATTCCACCAGGCTCACGCCGGTAATTCGAGGAATTCGGAAGGATTGCAGCTCGCCACTCGCGTGATCTCGCGCAAGAAGGGTGCCTAACGAAATCGAAACTGGGTCAATAATTCGATTAGAGACCCCGCCGTTGGTATCCGCATACCCGATAGTGATGCTCGCCTGTTGCTCGATATATTGATGAAGTAAATCTAAAGTTTCATTTGCAGTGGTTCGTGGAACATCTCTCGGTTTGTGAGAAGTAGCGCGTTCACCCGCACGTAATGCGCGAACGGCGGAAGTGAGAACCACATCTGACGGTGTTGATTGATCACTAAGAATCCGTGGTGGTCGAGGTCTAGATTTAGCACGACGTACTGCAGGAGCTGAAACTAAAATGCCAGTTCCGTTTTCAGCGGCAGGTAGGTAGCCAGATTCACGAAGTGTTGTCATAACTTCATGAGCATCAGTATCAGTTACTAGTACTTGTGCAGCGAGTTTGCGCAAACGAAGATGATCCAAATTCTTATCGTGAAGAATTTGTGCAATTAATCCTTCATCTTCGCAACGGAGGTATGAGGAGGCGGTGCCGATTCTCAATTTTCCGTGGCGTTTAGAGACATCGTTAATGAGATATTCCAGTGGCTGTGGCACTGGTGTTTTTGAAGTCTTCTTAAGGAAATCCTTTATTTGATCGCCAGTCTGTCCGTGGTCTAATCCTCTACGAATGGATGCTTCGCTAAAGCGATAGACAGTAGCGCCGCCTCTGCTTTCAATATCAGCAATCGTGCCAATCATGTTAGAGAGTTCAAGAGTCAGTGGCCCTGGAGCGATTGCGGAGTTATCTGATTGAATCAAAATATGGTCAACAGGTTTAGGTAGGGCGGATTGAATGCCTAAATCTTCGCTGCCGTTGATGAGTGAATCGCCAAAAGTAGAGAGGCCTCCTTGGCCGGTCAGCCCTAACCATTCAGCTTCTCGAAGTGTCCATTCGATGTAATCCTTGTTGAATCGCTGTGGTGCGCTCCATCTAAGAACTTCATTGATGGAATCGTTAGCTGGATCAATTTCGAGATTCTGTTGAAGTAAGCGCAATACTGAACGGCGAATTGCCGGTAAACCAGCGCGGTCTAGTTCTGGACCTAGTGGCGCAATATTTTTACTTTCAGACTTTCCGACTAACCCGCTCACGCGAGAGGTTTCGAGCCAGAGCGAGACAATTCCGTGCCAACGTTCCTCTAAATCTCGGGTCAGCCAGAGATCAAAATTAGTTGTAGGAAGAATTTGATCATCAGTATCTATGACAACTAAGCCAGCGATATAAAGAAGTTCAGCAACAAATGCAGCGCAGTTCTCATCGATTCCTAGATGGTCGGCACACTTTTTTAGATCTCGAACGCCAAGTCCACCGGAACGTAGTGCGACCGGGGGTTCATCTGACCAGTGGTGCGCAAGTTCTTCACACCAACGCAGGAACGAAGAGACATTTGCAATTGCGGCGCGATCTACCTCTTTCTGTTTGCGAGGAGTACCTTGCAATTTTGGTGCCGCAAGAGTGAGTTCCTTGTGAATCTTTCCGCCACGTAAATGCATCGCAACGTCACGAGGCAGTACTACGGTTTGGGAATCCATTGCTAATAAGAAGTGATTTTCAAGGAGCCACGAAATTGCTGGGCCGGGCTTCTTCAAGTTTCCGAGTTGTCCACGTGGAGGTCCCCACATTAAGCGCTCTAGCATTGCCATTGCGCCATCTGGTGCTTGTTTAAGGAGGGCAAAATCAATCTTGAGATTTGTTGGGAGGCGAGGGCCTAGGCCTGCAGGTTCATCACCGATGAGATTACGAATATTTCCAACAAGTCGAAATTTGTTGCCATCTTGATAAATCATTGCACGAAGGAGAAGTTCTTCAATTTCTGGGGTTAGTGCCTTATCAGTCAGTGCGACAAGATCAGACTTCGCAAAGGGTTCATCCAAAATACACATCGCAGTAAGTAGATCGATTGCAACCTTATTGAGGTTTTCTAGCGCACGAATCAGAGAGGGGGCGGAATTTGCGCGCGCGGCAAGCGCTGAAAAGTCTGATGGGACAGGAGTGACCAAGTCGGGGCGAAGCTCGAAGAGCGCGCGAATAGATTCATCACTGCGAGCACGGAGCTCATCTGCAAAGGAGGTCGTCGACATAACTGGCTTACTTTACAGAGGTTTTGTTAGGTGCGTTGACCACGCTTTCGAGGAGCTAAAAAGGCGATAACTGCAAGTCCGCGAGCGGCGATGGGTCCGAAGAAGGCTTTCATTCTGCGAGCACGTCGATAGTCGTGTATTGGCCAATGATCACGAATAGCACGTAGCTGTAGGAGAGTATCTGGATTGATTGCGCGCGGATTACCCACCGCTTCAAGCAATGGAATGTCATGATGGCTATCGGAGTAAGCATAAGAAATGGATAGATCAAAGTTTCGCTCAATGGCAAGTTTACGAACGGCCACTCCCTTTTCTTTACCGTGCAAGACCGGAGTTGAAAGTTTGCCGGTGTAAACGCCATCGATTATTTCTGCGCGAGTCCCGAGACCACCTGTGAAACCAAGTCGATGAGCAATAAATTCAGCCATCTCTGTCGGCGTAGCTGTGACGAGCCAAACTTCATCTCCGTCGGCCATATGTTGATTAGCAATATCAATCGTGCCCTCCCACAGTGCTGGAGAGACATATTGGTCATAGACCTCTTTTGCTAAATCCTGCAGGTCATCAACTTTATGGCCTGCGATAAAAACTTGGGCGGCATCTCTAAATTTATCGAGTTCAACTGCATCCTCACCGCGAAGTCGGAAGCGCAAGTTAGCCAACATAAAGTTAGCGATGTCGTGCTTAGTGAAGTAGCCCCTTCGGTACATTCCACGACCAAGGAAATATAGGGATGATCCCCGCAGAATCGTGTTATCTACATCGAAGAATGCGACTCGCTTCTGTGGGAGAGCCATGTGCTAACAATAACTCGCTAGCAGGCTCAATTCGTTTTTAAGGCCCTTATTGGCGCAGATATGATGAGCGCATGGGTTCAACGGTTCATGTCCTTCGCCATGGCGAGGTAGAGAACCCTGAAAAAATTCTCTACGGTCGCCAACCCGGATGGAGACTCTCTCAGCGCGGTCAAGAAATGGCTACAACAGTTGCTGAATGGTCGAAACCGCTTTCGGTTGGTGCGATTCACGCTTCACCACTGCAACGTGCGCAAGAGACTGCACGGCCAATTTCAGAGATTCATCGCCTTCCTATTACGACCGACGAAAATCTAATTGAAGCGGCGAACATTTTCGAAGGGAAGAAGTTTGAACTCGGAAGCGGAGTCTTACGTCATCCTAAAATGTGGCGCTATCTCTATAACCCAGCAAAACCTTCATGGGGAGAGCCATATGAAGAGCAGATTCAAAGAATGTTAAAGGGACTCTTCGCGGCAAGAGACGCTGCAAACGGCAAGGATGCATTTATTGTCTCGCACCAATTACCTATTTGGATATTGCGTTCAGCGGTAGAAGGACGCAGGCTTTTGCACGATCCCCGCAAGCGCGAGTGTTCATTGGCTTCTGTAACAAGTTTTCATTTAGATAACGATGGTGCAATAGAAGGAGTCTCGTATCATGAGCCTGCGAAACATCTCCTTGCCTCAAAATGAAAAAACTAATTGCCGGGATTGCAATATCGACACTTCTCTTAACAAGTTGTGGCAGCGGCGGCTTATCCAAAGCAAGTGAAAAGTCTTTTGTTTCGGGTAGTGGTGCAGCAGTAGTCATCGCAGAAGAAAACCGAGTGCGCGCACCCAAAATTTCAGGAGAGACCTTGGATGGCTCTAACTACACGATTGATCAAACCAGAGTCACAGTGGTAAATGTGTGGGCTTCTTGGTGCGCTCCGTGCCGAGCAGAAGCTCCAATTTTTCAAGATTTCTCCATCAAAAATCCAGAGATTAGATTTGTTGGGATATTAACTCGAGATAATCTCTCTTCTGCTCGCTCCTTTACCCAGCGTTTTGGCATAACTTTTCCCACCCTTATTGATGACTCACTTATCGTTAAATTCCGTGGTTCATTGACCCCTAATGCGATACCCACAACGTTAATTCTTGATAATCAAGGGCGAATTGCTGCGCGAATAAGCGGAGCCACAACAGTTGCGGGATTTCGTAAAGTTCTTGAAGAAGTGACGGGATCTGCAATTAATGGATAATTTCTTTGCAAATCAAGTTCTCGATGGCAATCTTCTCATTGCTTCAATCGTGGCACTTATTGCTGGGTTGATCTCATTCTTCTCTCCTTGCGTCCTACCACTCGTTCCTGGATACCTTTCTTACGCTGCAGGCATGAGTGAAGTTCGAAGCAAGAGCCGCGTTGCACTTGGATCAATCCTCTTCGTTCTTGGATTTTCGCTTCTCTTCATCTCTTATGGTGCGCTCTTTGGTTCTCTTGGGGCAACCATAAGTACTAACTCTCGCTGGCTCAGTATTCTCTTAGGAGCACTCACTGTTGCAATGGGAATCATTTTTCTCTTTAACCAACGTTTTTACCGCTCGTTTAAGCCACAATGGAAAGTTAAAGCGGGACTAGTTGGCGCACCAATTTTAGGTTTCCTCTTTGGGATTGGCTGGACGCCGTGTATCGGCCCAACACTAGGTGCAGTTCAAACTCTCTCTTTCCAAAGTTCCAGTGCACTTCGAGGAGCATTTTTAAGTTTAATTTACTGCATCGGATTAGGTGTGCCATTTGTACTTGTGGGAATCTTCTTTGATCAGTCAACAAAACTTCGTCGCTTCATCTCCAGGCGTGGAAATTTCCTCACTCGCTTTGGTGGATCTTTTCTCATTTTAATTGGACTACTCCAAATTACTGGGCTCTGGGATCACTTTATGAACTCCCTCCGCTCGCTCATCTCAGGTTTCGGAGTGATTGTTTAAATGGCAACTACACCCGAACTTGATACATCTGGAACTTTTAGATGGATGTGGCGTCAACTCACAAGTATGCGAACAGCTCTACTTCTGCTTCTACTCCTAGGTTTTGCTTCTGTTCCTGGTTCTATCTTTCCCCAACGCTCTCAGAACCCTATGAAAGTGCGGGAATATTTCGCAGCCGATCCCACACTCTCGGCGTGGATGGACCGTCTGCGGCTATTCGATGTCTATAGCTCGCCATGGTTTAGCGCAATCTATTTACTTCTCTTTATCTCACTTATCGGATGCGTTCTGCCTCGTACGCTAGAACATTTTAAAGCCACTCGATCAGAGCCACCGCTCACTCCACGATTTCTCGATCGCATGGATTCATATACTGAAGTGGCAATCGAAAAAGAATTGGCACTAGCTGCCGCTGAAAATTGGTTGCGCAAGAAGCACTTCCGAATCCGCCGCGAGGCTGATTCAATTTCAGCAGAGAAGGGCTACTCCCGCGAAAGTGGCAATTTGCTCTTTCACCTCTCACTTATTCTTATTCTCGTCGCCGTTGCAATAGGCGGTCTTTATGGAATGAAGGGCGAAGCAATTCTTAATGTAGGTGAGCGCTTTATTAATGCACCAACCTCGTATGACAACTTATCTTTCGGTAAGTTTCAAAATGAGAATACATTGACTCCTTTTTCGTTGACGGTAACAAGTTTTAATGCGAGTTATAACGTTGCTACAAACGCCCCAACTGATTATCTGCTCAAAGTTTCTACTCAAAATCCAGTTGGTGGCAAGGTTAAGAATTATTCAATTCGAGTTAATTCACCCCTCACATTTGGCAGCACCAAGGTCTATTTGCAAGCAAACGGATATTCTCCAGTTGTCACAGTGAGAGATAAATCTGGTGCATTAACTTTTCAGGGCCCTGTTATCTTCTTGCCACAAGATGGCAACCTAACTTCCACAGGTGCAATTAAATTGCCTGACATGTCTCCGCAAATTGGATTTATCGGTTCGTTTGTTCCTACCTATTCGCGCAGCTCTACTGGAGGAGCACGCTCAGCCTTTCCTGAGGCACTTGACCCCAGACTCTTGCTCTCTTCGTGGAGCGGTGATCTCGGATTAGATTCCGGAGAGCCACAATCGGTCTATCGCCTCGATACATCCAAGATGGAAAAAATCGGGCTGAAGCAAATGAAAATAGGCGAGAGCTATGACTTCGGCGAGGGCTCCATCACATTTGACGGTTACCGATCTTGGGTCAACCTGCAAATCGTCGATGACCCAGGCAAGATGTACGCATTGATTGGAGCAATCCTTGCCATCCTTGGCCTGCTGCTCTCACTCTTCACTCGGCAACGCAGAATCTGGGTAAAGGTAGATAGCAAAGTGACGTTGGCAGGATTAGCAAAGAATGGCTTACCAGGCTTGCAAGATGAAATCGATTCGCTAAAGAGCGAGTTAGAAAAAGGGAGAGTTGTATGAGTTCAACAAATTACGCCTACCTCTCTAACTACTTGATCTATTCCTCTATGGTTGTTTACACAATTGCATTCATCGCCCATGCAATCGAAGTTGCATTCTCTGTTCGTAACGTTGGTTTAGATACCAAGTTTGATTTCAGCCGCACTATTAAATCTGGTCGGATCGGATCAGCGATGATGGTTCTTGGTACTTTGATTCTCTTTGCGGGTGTAATTATTCGTGGAGTATCGGCCCATCGTGTCCCCTGGGGCAATATGTATGAATTTTCGATTACTGGCGCACTCGCATTCTCTGGCGCTTACCTCTTTGCGCTCTGGAAATTCAAAATTCGTTGGTTAGGACTTCCGGTAGTTATCGCAGTTTTATTGACTCTTGGAACTGCCATCACCATTCTGTATCGCCCCAGTGCGCCACTTGTTCCAGCTCTTAAATCCACTTGGTTAGCAATTCACGTATCAGCGGCAATAATTTCCGGCGGAGTTTTCTTACTAGCTAATTGTGTTGCAGCAACTTATTTATATTTGGATAACATGGAGAGTAAAGGCCCACGCACACCTTGGGCTACCCGCTTGCCATCGCTAGATGTTCTCGATCAACTTTCATATCGTCTTGTTGCATTTGTATTTCCATTGTGGACTTTTGCAGTAATCGCTGGTGCAATTTGGGCGGAGTCTGCATGGGGACGCTATTGGGGATGGGATCCAAAAGAGACCTGGGCATTTATTACCTGGGTTGCTTACGCCGCTTATTTGCATGCTCGCGTAACTATTGGTTGGCGCGGACGTCGCGCAGCATGGCTATGCCTCTTCGCAGGTTCAACTTTCTTGTTCAACTACGTATATGTAAATGTGTGGGGATCTGGTCGCCATACATACTCTGGTTTGTAGTTAGAGATTACGTAAGAAATCAGGATCGTCATCTGGTGCAATTGGGCGACGAGGCCCACCAGACCCACGATTATTTCCGGAACCAGGATTTCGCTTCGGACGCCCAGCAAAGAGCCAAGCTATCGACCCTAACGGGGAGAGAAGAATGACAATCAATAACCAACCCCACTTAGGCAGACTTCTTACTGATTCTTGGGGAGTGCGCGCACAGTCAAAGAGGGCATACAGGGTTACTGCAAAAGTTATGATGATGGGAAGAATGCGCATAGGAAAAGTCTAACCTGATTTAGATAATGAAGGCGAGCGATAGCAACAAGGCAAAGAGCATCTGTAGCCGCCCGGTTTTGCCGAGCAACGGTATGAGTTCAACGCCCACCGCACCCTTAAGAACACTTTTAGCGATGGAGAGAGTGAGGGGGAGTAATAGCAGAGTAAGCAGAGTCCAGGGAGAGATGAAGAGTGCTACCGCGCTGGCGAGATGGGCGAAGGCCAACAGAGTCACAAAAAGTGCGCGAGCACGGAGATCGCCCAGGCGAACAGCAACAGTTCTCTTGCCTACTAATGCATCTTTAGGGCGATCGCGTAAGTTGTTTA
>CAEZUD010000004.1_pt1 | contig 43539 bp, 36 predicted proteins | sample 7264381 | NCBI WGS metagenome assembly CAEZUD01 (sample SAMEA6813821, study PRJEB35770) | uncultured Actinomycetes bacterium | biome: Freshwater; feature: Freshwater reservoir; material: water | place: Czech Republic | collected 2016-04-20 | depth 0.5m m
GTTCCACTTGCACTTAAAGATGTCTTGGCACAAAAAGGAATTCCTACAACGTGCGGCTCAAAGATGCTTGAAAATTGGCGCCCACCTTATGACTCCACAGTTGTAACAAAATTGAAGGCTGCTGGCGTTGTTATTTTAGGTAAGACCAACATGGATGAATTCGCAATGGGTTCATCGACTGAAAATTCCGCATACGGCCCTACTCATAATCCGTGGGACCTTGATCGCATTCCTGGTGGATCTGGCGGTGGTTCTGCCGCAGCACTCGCAGCATTTGAAGCACCACTTGCAATCGGCACCGATACTGGCGGATCAATTCGCCAACCAGCAGCTGTTACCGGAACTGTCGGAGTAAAGCCGACTTATGGCGGTGTCTCTCGTTATGGTCTTGTTGCATTCTCATCAAGTTTGGATCAAGCCGGTCCATGTGCCCGCACTGTTCTAGATACCGCGCTTCTTCATGAAGTAATTGCCGGTTACGACGAACGCGACTCCACCAGTATTAATCAAGCCGTTCCTGATGTTGTCGCAGCCGCAAAGCGCCAGGAAGTTAAGGGAATGAAGATTGGTGTTGTTAAGGAATTAGGTGGCGATGGATTCCAAGCAGGAGTCAGCCAACGTTTCCAAGAAGCACTCGAAATTCTTGTAGCAAATGGCGCAGAAATAGTAGAAGTTTCCTGTCCAAACTTTGAGTACGCCCTTGCTGCTTATTACTTAATTGCTCCATCCGAAGCTTCCTCTAACTTAGCCCGCTTTGACTCTATGCGTTACGGAATTCGCGTTGGCGATGACGGGACAGTTGGTGCTGAAGAAGTAATGCGCGCTACTCGCCACCTTGGTTTTGGCCCTGAGGTAAAGCGACGGATCATTCTTGGTACATACGCACTCTCTTCTGGTTATTACGATGCATATTACGGATCAGCGCAAAAGGTGCGCACACTCATCAAGCGCGATTACGAGAAAGCATTTGAATCAGTTGATGTATTGGTCTCACCTACCTGTCCGACAACTGCATTTAAAATTGGTGAGAAGTCTGATGACCCGTTGGCGATGTATCTCAATGACATTGCAACAATTCCGGTAAATATGGCGGGTATCGGTGGCATGAGCCTTCCGTGCGGTCTTGCCCCAGAAGATAATCTGCCGGTTGGATTCCAGATCATGTCGCCGGTCATGCAGGACGATCGCATGTATCGCGTCGGCGGAACTTTAGAAGCTGCACTTGTCAGCAAGTGGGGTCAGCCATTGCTCTCAGCCGAGACAAAATTGGCGGTGAAGTAATGTCCATGAACTACGACGCTGCTGTAGCTGCATACGAACCAACTCTTGGTCTTGAAGTTCACGTAGAACTCAACACTAAATCCAAGATGTTCTGCTCATGTTCTACTGAATTCGGCGCCGAGCCAAATACTCAGACCTGTCCAGTCTGTCTCGGACTTCCAGGATCGCTTCCGGTTGTAAATGGAAAGGCGATTGAAAGTTCAATTCTTATTGGTTTAGCTCTTAACTGTTCGATTGCACCTTTTAGTCGTTTTGCTCGCAAGAACTATTTCTATCCCGATATGCCAAAGAATTTCCAGACCTCGCAATACGACGAACCCATCTGCGTAGATGGATATCTCGATGTAGAAATCGAGACGGATGAGGGACCGAAGAAATTCCGGGTTGAGATCGAGCGCGTCCACATGGAAGAAGACACCGGCAAATCACTTCACGTCGGTGGTTCAACTGGACGAATCCACGGCGCAGAATATTCGCTGCTTGATTACAACCGAGCAGGAATTCCACTTGTTGAAATTGTTACTCGTATCGTTCCAGGCACCGGTAAGTACGCACCACAAGTTGCTCGTGCTTACGTCACTGAGCTCCGCGACATTCTTCGTTCGCTTGGTGTCTCTGATGTGAAGATGGAGCAAGGCTCACTTCGCTGCGATGCGAACGTATCTATTGCACCTATCGGCAGCGGCAAGTTAGGTACTCGTTCTGAAACAAAGAACGTGAACTCACTTCGTTCGGTCGAACGTGCTGTCTCAGGTGAGATTGAACGCCAAGCAAATCGCCTCGAATCTGGCGAACGTATCATTCAAGAGACTCGTCACTTCCTCGAAGAGTCTGGCCAAACTCGCCCTGGTCGTTCAAAAGAGACTGCTGAAGATTATCGATACTTCCCAGAACCTGATTTGGTTCCTGTCACTCCAGATGCTGATTGGATTGAAGAACTCCGCAAGCGCATTCCCGAGAAGCCATCGATTCGCCGCAAGCGTTTACAAGAAGAGTGGAACGTTCCGGCCAAGGAGATGGAGTCCATGGTCAACGCTGAACTTCTCGATGTAGTTGAAGAGACTGTGAAGTTAGGTTCAGATGCAACTCGCGCACGTTCATGGTGGCTCGGTGAAGTTTCACGTCTTGCTAACGAGAAGGAAGTAGCTCCAACTTCTCTGATCACTGCGGCTCAGGTTGCAGAAGTTATTGCGCTGATTGCAGGGGGAGAGTTAACCGATAAATTAGCCCGCCAAGTAGTAGAAGGCGTTATTAATGGCGAGGGCACACCACGAGAAGTTATTGATAAGCGTGGACTTAAAGTGGTCTCTGATGATTCTGCTCTTATGGTTGCCATCGAAGCGGCGATTGCAGCACAGCCCGATACGGCAGAGCGAATTCGAGGCGGAAATATTCCAGCAGCGGGCGCACTTATCGGCGCAGTTATGAAGGCCACTGGCGGACAAGCCGATGCCGCAAAAGTTCGTGAGTTATTGTTAAAGCATTTAGGTCAAGGTTAAGGAGCCCCTCATGAGCAATCCCATGAAGCCACGTTCAGGTTTAGTCACTGATGGCCTAGAGCGCGCACCCGCTCGCGGAATGCTCCGCGCTGTGGGAATGGGCGATGAGGATTGGGTTAAGCCACAAATCGGTATTGCCTCTTCGTGGAACGAAATCACACCTTGCAATCTCTCGCTTGATCGCTTAGCAAAGGCATCTCGTAAGGGTGTAATCGATGCTGGTGGTTTTCCGATGCAGTTTGGAACGATCTCTGTCTCTGACGGAATTTCTATGGGCCACGAAGGGATGCACTTCTCTTTAGTATCTCGTGAAGTTATTGCGGACTCAGTCGAAACCGTAATGCAGGCAGAGCGCCTCGATGGAATGGTTACATTTGCAGGTTGCGATAAATCACTTCCCGGAATGATGATGGCAGCGGCTCGAATCGATGTTGCCTCTGTCTTTGTTTATGCAGGCACAACTTTGGCTGGCCAAGTTGATGGCAAAGATGTCACCATCATTGATGCATTTGAAGCAGTCGGCGCGTGCGCTCGGGGATTAATTACGCAAGATCGTGTCGATCAAATTGAACGCGCCATCTGTCCGGGCGAAGGTGCTTGCGGCGGTATGTATACAGCGAACACGATGGCAGCAGTTGGCGAGGCACTTGGACTCTCACTTCCTGGTTCTGCTTCACCTCCAGCCGTTGATCGTCGCCGCGATGATTACGCAGTAAAGGCTGGCGCAGCTGTTGTTGAACTTATTCGCAAGGGAATTACTACTCGAACAATTCTGACTAAGAAAGCATTCGAGAACGCAATAACAGTTGTCATGGCACTGGGCGGTTCTACTAATGCAGTTCTTCACCTTCTTGCTATCGCTAATGAAGCAGAAGTTGAACTCACACTTGAAGACTTCCATCGCATTGGCTCAAAGGTCCCACTTCTCGGCGACCTCAAGCCATTTGGAAAGTATGTTATGACTGACCTTGATCGCGTTGGCGGCATTCCTGTTGTACTTCGCGCGCTGATGGATGCTGGATTTATTCACGGGGATTGCCTCACCGTTACCGGCAAAACCATGGCGGAAAATCTTGCTGATATCACGCCACTCGATCCAGATGGTGAAGTCCTCCATGCAATTAAGACGCCACTCGCACCTGGCGGTGGAATTGCAATCTTGCGCGGTTCGCTTGCACCAGATGGCGCTGTGTGCAAAGTTGCAGGAGTAGGTGTAGAAAAATTTGAAGGACCTGCACGAGTCTTTGAACGAGAAGGCGCAGCAATGCAGGCTCTGGAAAATGGCACCATTAAAGCCGGCGATGTAATTGTTATTCGTTACGAAGGTCCTAAGGGTGGACCAGGCATGCGCGAGATGTTAATGATTACCGGCGCAATCAAAGGCGCTGGTCTCGGCAAGTCCACACTCCTTCTTACCGATGGTCGTTTCTCTGGTGGCAGTACTGGACTCTGCGTCGGACACGTTGCACCTGAAGCAGTGGACGGTGGACCAATCGCATTTGTGAATGATGGCGATCTCATCCGCATCGACACCATTGCGCGAACACTAGATTTAGTGGTCGAAGAATCTGTACTTGCAGAACGTCGCATGCACTTTGCTCCCGTCCCACATAAATTTAAGCGCGGGGTCTTGGCCAAATATGCCAAGGTCGTGGGCTCAGCCTCGCAAGGGGCAGTCTGCGGTTAAAGACCGCCCAGATAGTGAGATGTGTATCTCAGGGGTTGACTCATCTGCGCGAGCACGGGACAATTAGGACATGACATCAGTCGTAGTAATTGGTCAGCGTGCGATCTAGAGAAATCTAGAACGTGCGCCGCCCCTCAGTGGAAACTGAGGGGTTTCGCATTTAACCGCTGAATCAACTTACGTAAAACGTTTTAAGTGAAGACTTAAACCGAGTGCGAGAAGGGAGATGAACATGAGTAAAGAGAAGATGACAGGGGCGCAAGCTCTTGTGAAATCACTTGAGCATGCAGGCGTTGACGTCATGTTTGGAATCCCTGGTGGCGCAATTCTTCCGGCTTACGATCCGATCTTCGATAGTCCTATTCGACACATTTTGGTTCGACACGAACAAGGTGCAGGCCATGCCGCAACTGGTTACGCACAAGCTTCTGGTCGAGTTGGCGTTTGTATCGCAACATCTGGTCCTGGTGCAACAAATCTCGTTACCCCACTTGCCGATGCACAGATGGATTCAGTTCCCATGGTTGCAATCACTGGCCAAGTCTCATCTGATGCAATTGGTACTGATGCGTTTCAAGAGGCAGATATCCGCGGCATCACCATGCCAATTACCAAACACAGTTTTCTTGTTACAGATCCCTCTGAAATTGCCCGCGCAGTTGCTGAGGCATTTCATATTGCTAGTACTGGTCGCCCAGGCGCAGTTCTTGTCGATGTTGCGAAGGATGCTCTGCAGAAGCTGACCGATTTTGATTACCCGACAAAGATTGATCTCAAGGGATACAAACCAGTTTACGAAGCAGAAACTTCTGCGCTTCGAGATGCAGCTGCTCTTATTGCTCAATCAACTTCACCAGTCCTGTATGTTGGCGGTGGCGCAATAAAGTCTGCTGCGCACAAAGAACTTCTTAAACTTGCTGAGCTAACAGGTGCGCCAGTCGTAACAACATTGATGGCACGTGGTGCATTTCCTGATAGCCATCCCAGCCATCTTGGTATGCCTGGTATGCACGGAACTGTTGCTGCAGTTACAGCTCTTCAAAAATCAGATCTTCTCATTACTTTAGGCGCGCGCTTTGATGATCGCGTTACTGGCAAGCTCTCTACCTTTGCTCCACACGCAAAGGTTATTCACGCAGATATCGACCCAGCCGAAATCAGTAAGAACAAGCACGCTGATGTTGCTCTCATTGGAGACTTGCGTCTAACCATTGATGCGCTTATTCCAGAAATTAAGGCAGCATTTAAGAAGAGCCAACCCGATCTCACCGCATGGTGGAACCAACTCAATTCTTGGCGCGCTAAGTTCCCTTTGGGTTACGACCAACCATCTGATGGTTCACTTTCACCGCAATATGTCATCGAACGTCTTGGAAAGATTTCTGGACCAGAAACGATATTTGCTGCTGGTGTGGGACAACATCAGATGTGGGCTTCTCAATTTATTTCTTATGAACACCCACGCACTTGGTTGAACTCTGGCGGCCTTGGAACAATGGGCTACGCGGTTCCAGCTGCGATGGGCGCAAAGGTAGGGGCACCAGATAAGACTGTTTGGGCTATCGATGGCGATGGCTGTTTCCAAATGACTAACCAAGAATTAGTAACCTGCGCGCTCAACAATATTCCGATCAAGATTGCGATTATCAATAACGAAAGCCTCGGCATGGTTCGTCAATGGCAGACTCTCTTTTATAACGAGCGTTTCTCCAATACTGATCTTCACTCCAAGCGAATTCCTGACTTTGCAAAATTAGGTGAAGCCATGGGTTGCGTCGGATTAAGTTGTGAGCGTCCAGAAGATGTAGATGCCACCATCGAAAAGGCTATGTCTATTAATGACCAACCGGTTGTCGTTGATTTCCGCGTTCATCGCGATGCGATGGTATGGCCGATGGTTGCTGCCGGTGCTTCCAATGATGACATCGTTGTTGCGCGTTCGCTCGCGCCTGTCTGGGATTCGCAGGAGCTCTGATATCCATGACTGATTCAGTTCGCTCGACTCACACACTGTCCGTACTCGTTGAGAATAGTCCCGGAGTACTTGCCAGAGTTTCCTCACTCTTCTCCAGACGCGCTTACAACATCGACTCACTCGCTGTTGGTCCTACCGAAGATGAGCGCTATTCACGTATGACTATTGTCGTTAATGTGGAAGAGCATGGGCTTGCTCAGGTTATTCAACAGCTCGATAAGTTAATCAATGTCATCAGCATCACCGAACTCAATCCAGTCTCTTCAGTTCAGCGTGAGCTCTTACTTGTTAAAGTATCGACAGATGCGAATACTCGCTCACAGGTCTTAGAGACCGTTCAACTTTTCCGGGCCAAAGTAGTCGATGTTGCACAAGATGCCGTCACTATCGAGGCGACCGGAAATGCCGAGAAGATTCAAGCGCTCCTTCGAGTTCTTGAACCTTACGGAATTAAGGAACTAGTTCAATCGGGACTCGTGGCAATGTCACGCGGTCTCAAACCCGGATCACCGAAAAACTAACCTACGAGAAAGGCAACACAGTGGCAACCCAGTATCACGACGAAGATGCCGACCTATCCATCATTCAATCTAAGAAAGTTGCAGTCATTGGTTATGGCTCTCAAGGCCATGCACATGCCCTCAGCCTTCGCGATAGTGGTGTTGATGTTCGCGTAGGACTAGCTGAAGGTTCAAAATCTCGCGCAAAGGCAGAGTCAGAAGGACTTCGAGTTCTTTCGGTCGCTGATGCTGTTAAAGAAGCAGATGTCGTTATGTTGCTCGCACCTGATCACGTGCAACGTCACATCTATAACGATTCTATTAAGCCAAATTTGAAGCCAGGCTCTGCCCTCTTCTTTGGTCATGGCTTTAATATTCGTTTTGGTTACATCAAGCCAGAAGCAAATATTGATGTTGCAATGGTTGCCCCAAAAGGCCCCGGACACTTGGTACGTCGTGAGTACTCAGCTGGTCGTGGAGTTCCTGTTCTTGTTGCAGTCGAACAAGATTCAACTGGCAATGCTTGGCCGCTCACTCTCTCTTATGCAAAGGCCATCGGCGGACTTCGCGCAGGCGGAATCTTGACTACCTTTACGGAAGAGTGCGAGACCGATCTATTCGGCGAGCAATCAGTTCTCTGCGGTGGCGCTTCACAGCTCGTTCAATATGGATTCGAAACTCTGATTGAAGCGGGCTACCAACCAGAAGTTGCATATTTCGAGTGCTTACACGAACTCAAGTTAATCGTTGATCTTATGTACGAAGGCGGAATCGCTAAGCAGCGTTGGTCAGTATCTGACACAGCAGAATATGGTGATTACATCTCTGGCCCACGCGTTATTGATCCACGCGTGAAGGAGAACATGAAGGCAGTTCTTGCAGATATCCAGAACGGAAGCTTTGCAAAGCGCTTTATTGATGATCAAGAGGCAGGCGCACCTGAATTTAAAGCGCTTCGCGCAAAGGGTGAAACTCATCCAATCGAAGCTGTTGGCCGTGAACTTCGCAAGATGATGTCATGGGTTAAAGCTGGAAACAAAGATGATTATCAGGAAGGCAATGCTGCGCGTGGCTAAACCTGTTGTATTAATTGCTGAAGAACTCAGTCCCGCAACGCTTTCAGCGCTGGGGCCTGATTTTGAAGTACGTAATTGTGATGGCGCAAATCGCACTGAACTCTTGGTAGAACTTGCCAAGGGTGTCGATGCGGTTCTCATCCGTTCTGCAACGAAGATGGATGCAGAAGCAATTGCGGCAAGTAAGGGCCTTAAGGTTATTGCTCGCGCAGGTGTAGGGCTAGATAACGTAGATATTCCTGCCGCAACTGCTGCTGGCGTGATGGTTGTTAATGCACCTACCTCAAATATCGTTAGTGCAGCAGAACTCGCAATCTCACTCCTTCTTGCATCAGCTCGCTTTATCTCACCAGCGCACGCAGCACTTCGAAATGGTAAGTGGGCACGTTCTAAATACACGGGTGCTGAGCTCTTTGAAAAGACTCTCGGTATCGTTGGCTTTGGTCGCATTGGTCAACTTGTTGCTTCTCGGATGCAGGCATTCGGAATGGAAGTAATTGCATATGATCCCTACCTTCAGCCAGCGCGCGCCGCACAATTAGGCGTAAAGCTCGTTGATCTCGAGACACTTCTAAAGAGTTCAGATTTCATCACTATTCACTTACCAAAAACCAAAGAGACAGCAAATCTCATCGGTGCTGACGCTCTCAAATTAGTTAAGCCATCAGTTCGCATTATTAATGCTGCTCGTGGTGGCGTGCTCGATGAAACAGCGCTATTTGAAGCACTTACTTCTGGTCGTGTTGCAGGTGCGGGACTAGATGTCTACGCCACTGAACCTTGCACCGATTCGCCACTCTTTACTCTAGATAACGTAGTTGCCACTCCACACCTTGGTGCATCAACAGATGAAGCGCAAGAGCGTGCCGGAATCGCAGTTGCCGTCTCGGTCCGTAAAGCCCTGGGCGGCGAGCTCGTTCCAGATGCAGTAAATGTTAAGGGTGGAGTAATCCACGAAGATATTCGCCCAAGCCTTTCACTCGTTGAAAAGATGGCACAGATCGCAACCTCTCTTGCTGGCGAACTTCCGGTCTCCATCGAAGTTCAAGTTCGAGGTGACATTGCAGGCCATGACAGTTCAATTCTCGGTACCAGCGCCATGAAGGGCGCACTCATCGCCACCGGCGCTGAAGATGTTACCTACGTCAATGCACCTGGGCTTGCTGAAGGTCGTGTTACTTCCTCGGTCAATACTGATCCTGAATCACCGGAATACCGCAGCATGATTGCGCTCCATTGTGCGCTCAGCGATGGTCGTTCGATTGTGGTTGAAGGAACGCTCATGGGAATTCGTTTAGCAGAGAAGATTATTGCTATAGATGGATTTGATCTTGATCTTCCACCAACAGAAAATCTGCTCTTCCTTCGCTATACCGACAAGCCAGGTGTAGTTGGAACTGTTGGTAATGCTTTAGGTAAAGCAGGAATAAATATCGCTGGCATGCAGGTTGCACGCAACCGCGCAGGCGGCGAAGCGTTGATGGCTCTCAATGTAGATTCATCAATCTCAGCACAAGTAGTTGCAGCCGTCACTAAGGAGACCGGAGCCGAACTCGTTCGTGCACTTACTCTCATCTCGTAATCAACTCAAGAATAAGTAAGGAAAGATCATGACAAAGACAATCAATATGGCAGTCATCGCTGGCGATGGCATCGGACCTGAAGTTATTGCCGAAGGACTTAAAGTTCTTAAAGTTGTTTCTGCAAAGCATGGTCTTACCTTCAATAACACTGAATACGATTTAGGTGCCGCACATTGGCACAAGACCGGTGAAACTTTGACTGATGAGACCATGGCAAAGATTAGAAAGGCCGATGTAATTCTTCTTGGCGCAGTAGGAGATCCATCTGTTCCTTCTGGAATTCTTGAGCGCGGTCTACTTCTAAAGATGCGTTTTGGTTTTGACCATTACGTTAACTTGCGTCCCGGAAAACTCTGGCCCGGCACCAAATCTCCACTCGCGGGCGATCCCAAGATTGATTTTGTGGTTGTACGCGAAGGAACCGAAGGTCCATATTCAGGTGCCGGCGGATTTCTCTTCAAGGGCACTCCACATGAGGTAGCTACCGAAGAGTCCCTCAATACTCGCCATGGCGTAGAACGCGTGGTTCGCGATGCATTTGTCCGTGCGCAAGCTCGCCCTCGTAAAAAACTTGCCGTTGTTCATAAGAGCAATGTGATGGTTCATGCTGGTGAGCTCTACACCCGCGTGATGCACGAAGTTGGTAAAGAGTTTCCAGAAGTTGCTACTGAATATTTGCATGCGGATGCTGTAGCTATGTTTATGGTGACTAATCCTGAACGTTTTGATGTAATCGTTACCGATAACCTGTTCGGAGATATTTTGACTGATATCGCCGCCGCAATCTGTGGTGGAATCGGATTAGCTGCCTCAGGCAATATCAATCCTGATCGTACCTTCCCATCGATGTTTGAACCGGTTCACGGATCAGCGCCAGATATTGCAGGCAAGCAACTAGCTGACCCAACCGCGACCATCATGTCTATTGTCTTAATGCTCGAGCATCTTGGATTTTCTGATGCAGCTAAGGATGTAGAGAAGGCGGTGGAGCAAGATTTACTCACGCGCGGAACCACCAAGCGTTCTACTGCTGAAGTTGGCACTGCGATTGCAGCGTTGGTGAAGTAAATGAAAGTTAGCCTTCATCCCAACCCTAACCCTGTCAGCGATGCTGATCGCGAGGCAAAACTTGCTGCGGGCGGATTCGGCAAGTATTACACCGACAATATGGTTATTGCCGAGTGGAGTGAAGCTGATGGTTGGAAGGATGCCGAGTTAGTTCCTTATGGTCCTATCACGCTCGATCCTGCAACTGCGGTTTTTCATTACGGCCAAGAAATATTTGAGGGCATGAAGGCATATTCACAACCAGATGGCAGCATCAGTTTGTTTCGCCCAGAAGCAAATGCCGAACGTTTTGCTCGTAGTGCTAAGCGACTTGCGCTGCCAGAGATGCCCATCGATTTCTTTATCGATACTGTCAAAGAGTTAGTCAAACAAGATCGCAAATGGGTTCCACAAAAAGTTGGCGAAGCGCTCTATATTCGCCCTTTCATGATTGCTACTGAAGTGGGTCTAGGTGTGCGCCCATCCAATAAAGCGACTTACTATTTAATTACTACACCCGCCGGTGCTTACTTCAACGCTGCGAAGGCAGTTACCGTCTGGATTTCAACTGAATATGTTCGAGCCGCAATCGGCGGTACCGGCGAAGCAAAATGTGGTGGCAATTATGCGGCCTCACTCGTTGCGCAAAAGCAAGCGGCAACAAAGGGCTGCGAACAAGTTGTCTGGCTCGATGCCAAAGAGCGATTCTGGGTGGAAGAGATGGGCGGAATGAACCTTTACTTTGTTAAAGGTTCCGGGAAAGAGGCACGCGTTATTACGCCTAAGCTAACTGGAACGCTTCTTCCTGGAATTACACGCGATTCAATTCTCGCCGTAGCTAAGGATCTTGGATATCAGGTCGAAGAAGTGATGTTCTCTATCGATGATTGGCGCGACGGGATTGCTTCAGGTGAGATTACTGAGGTCTTTGCTTGTGGCACTGCAGCAGTGGTTTCTGCAGTCGGTGCAGCAAAGAGCGATTTCGGTACATGGGTGACTGGCAATGGTGAACCTGGTCCAATCACCAATCAGATTCGTGAAACTCTTCTTGGAATCCAACATGGATTAATTCCTGATACCCGCGGTTGGAACGTGAAAGTCTGTTAAATGGCAATCTCTGACGCATTTCATATCTACGACACCACTCTCCGCGATGGAGCTCAGCAAGAGGGTTTGAATCTCTCTGTGCATGACAAGCTAGCAATCGCTCGTCACTTGGATGATTTGGGTGTTGGCTTTATTGAAGGCGGCTGGCCGGGAGCCAACCCCAAGGACACAGAATTCTTTAAGCGAGCACAGACCGAATTGAAATTAAAGAATGCGAAATTTGTTGCATTTGGTGCGACTCGTCGCCCTAATGTTAAAGCAGCAGATGATGCACTTCTTCGCGCGCTTCAAGATTCCGGCGCTCCAGTAGTTACCTTGGTGGCCAAGAGTCACGATCGCCACGTCGATCTTGCGCTTAAGACTAATTTAGATGAGAACCTTGCAATGATTAAGGATTCAGTTGAGTTCTTACGTGCTGGGGGACAGCGAGTATTTCTTGATGCCGAACACTTCTTTGATGGCTATCGCTCTAACAAGTCATATGCACTAGAAGTTATTCGCGTTGCTATGGCAGCTGGCGCTGACGTTGCAGCACTATGCGATACCAACGGCGGTATGTTGCCCGATGAACTCTCTCATATTGTTCATGAAGTATTAAGTTCCACATCTGCTCGCTTAGGCATTCATTGCCACAACGACACTGGATGCGCAATCGCCAACTCCCTTGCAGCTGTTGCTGCGGGTGCGACTCATGTTCAGGGCACTCTCAATGGGTATGGAGAGCGCACTGGAAATGCAGATTTAGTGAGCATCATTGCAAACTTGGAGCTAAAGAAGAATCAGAAAGTTCTTCCTGACGGAGCACTTCGCGAAGCCTTTCGAATCTCGCATGCTGTTGCCGAAGTAACCAATGTTTCTTCAAGTCCTCGCCAACCATATGTTGGCGTATCTGCATTTGCCCATAAAGCAGGGCTGCATGCCTCTGCGATTAAAGTTGACCCCAATCTTTACCAGCATGAAGATCCAGCATCTGTCGGCAACGATATGAGAATGCTTGTCTCCGATATGGCTGGACGAGCATCTATTGAGTTGAAATCTCAAGAACTAGGTATTGATATCAACGATAAAGAGGTCTTTGGCCGCGTTATCGAACGAGTTAAAGAGATGGAGTCACGCGGATTTACCTTTGAAGCTGCCGATGCCTCTTTCGAACTCTTGCTCCGCGAAGAGATGGATGGAAAGCGTGCGCACTTCTTTACGATAGAAAAGTGGGAGACCGAAGTTGTTCGCGATCAATCCGGCCAAGTAACTTCGAAAGCAACTGTTGCAATCAACGCTGGCGGAAAGATCATCTTCTCCGACGGTGCTGGCAACGGACCTGTTAATGCAATTGATACCGCCCTTCGCTCAGGATTAGAGAAGATTTATCCTGAGATTTCAATCTTTGAATTAACTGACTACAAAGTTCGAATTCTCGAGGGTCGCCAAGGAACTGGCGCGATTACTCGCGTACTCGTAGAAACAAGTGATGGAAACGGTGAATGGAACACTGTTGGAGTTCACGAAAACGTCATCGCTGCTTCAGCGATGGCACTCGAAGATGCAATCACTTATGGACTTCTTCGCCAAGGCCGCAAGCCCGAATAGTTCTTTTCGGGGCTAAACTCCTGTCATGTCCGCCGAACTCATTGCTCAGTACGAAGAGCATTTGGCACTTGTCCGTAACCTCTCCGATAACTCTATTCGCGGTTATGTCTCTGATCTTCAATCCTTTCTGGCGCATATTGAGAAACTCAATATCGAAGAGTTCTCTCAACTCGAACTCACTCATATTCGCTCATGGCTCGCTAATCTGCAGAGCACAGGGGCTGCTCGTTCAAGCATGGCACGTCGCATCGTCTCCATTCGTGCCTTTACTTACTGGGCCGCATCGCAAGGCTGGATTCCGAATGACATTGGTGCAAACCTGGCGATCCCGAAGCCGCAGCACCATCTTCCTGAAATTCTTAACGTAGTCGATGCAGCTCACGTTATCGCCTCACTAGAAACACAATTAGCCGAGAGCCCTACCGATCTTCATCGTCGAGATCTTGCGATGGTTGAAATTCTTTATGCCAGTGGAATTCGGGTCTCCGAGTTATGCGGATTAAATCTGGGAGATATAGATACATCGAGAAATACTCTTCAAGTTATTGGCAAGGGAAATAAGCAGAGAGTTGTTCCACTAGGAATTCCTGCCATGAAAGCACTCCAACAATGGCTCTCTCTTTCGCGTCCGCAACTTGTAACGAATGACTCCGCTAACGCAGTTTTTCTGGGTTCTCGTGGAAAGCGCATCGATCAGCGCACTGTCCGCGAGGTCGTCTACGAAGCGATGAAAGCCGTGGGTTCAACGATGGGACCGCACGGTCTGCGTCACACTGCAGCAACACATTTGTTAGAAGGGGGAGCAGACCTTCGCACCGTACAAGAAATCTTGGGACACTCTTCCCTGGCCACCACCCAGATTTACACACATGTTTCACCTGAACGATTGAGCCAGGCATATAAGCAGGCGCACCCTAGAGCGTGATTGGTTCTGGCCGATTTTGACCTATCTAGGCCAACCTTTAGGATTACCCCAGCAGAAGACCTCCGGTCCTCTGACTTCACGCCCCTCATTCAGAGCAATCTGAATAACCATTTCGGTCTAGTTCGAATGAATTAGTCGGTACTGAGTGGCTAGGGATCGAACAAATTGTTTGATCATCAACCGAGTGCATTTCCTGCAGTTAGTTCTGCGCGAAAATGCAATGAAGGAGTATGCCGTCATGGCAGTTGTAACAATGCGAGAACTCCTCGACAGCGGAGTCCACTTCGGACACCAGACTCGTCGATGGAATCCAAAGATGAAGCGCTTTATTTTTGCAGAGCGCAATGGCATCTACATTATCGATATCCAACAATCACTAGCGTTGATTGATAGCGCTTACGAGTTCATTAGAGACACAGTCGCTAAGGGCGGCCATATCCTCTTTGTTGGAACTAAGAAGCAAGCACATGTTCCAATCATCGAACAATCTGCTCGCGTCGGAATGCCTTACGTAACAGAGCGCTGGCTCGGTGGAATGTTGACTAACTTCCCAACCGTTTACAAGCGCATCCAACGTCTCAAGGAGCTCGAAGCTCTTGAGAACACTAACGATCAACTTCTTACTAAGAAGGAGCTCTTGGTACTTCGCCGCGAACGCGAGAAGCTCACTAAGAACCTCCAAGGTATCCGCGACATGACCAAGTTGCCTTCAGCAATCTGGGTAGTCGATACCAAGAAGGAGCACCTTGCAGTAGCAGAAGCTCACAAGCTTGGAATTCCAGTTGTGGCCATCTTGGACACTAACTGCGATCCAGATGAAGTGGATTACAAGATTCCTGGCAACGATGATGCAATCCGCTCTATCGCACTCTTGACTCGCGTTATTGCTGATGCAGCAGTTGCCGGACTTCAAGCACGTTCTGCTACAGCCGCTGCTGCAGCACAACAGAGCGATGCAGCTACAACTCCAGCAGATGCAGCTCTTGCAGAAGTCACCAACGAATTAGCTGCAGCTGCAGAAGCCGCTGCTCCAGCGACAACTGAGGAGAACAAGTAATTGGCATACACAGCTGAAGATGTAAAACGCCTGCGCGAAGCAACTGCTGCTGGCATGCTCGATTGCAAGAAGGCTCTTGATGAAGCTGATGGCGATTATGACAAGGCCGTTGAAATCATTCGCGTTAAGGGACTCAAAGGAGTTACCAAGCGCGAGGGTCGTACGACTTCAAATGGTCTAGTAATTGCAAAGACTGAGGGCAACCTTGGCGTAATGCTCGAACTCAACTGCGAGACAGATTTCGTGGCTAAGGGAGATCGTTTCCAAGAACTTGCCGCAGAGCTTCTCGAACAACTTATCTCAACTAAGTCTGCTGATGTAGCAACTTTTTCTGCCACTAAATTCTCAAATGGCAAGAGTGTTCAAGAGGTAATTGATGAGGCCAATGCAACACTCGGCGAGAAGATTGAACTTCGCCGTATTGCAGTTCTCGATGGCTCACCAGTCGCTCTCTACCTGCACCGCACTAGCCCGGACTTGCCACCACAACTTGGCGTTCTCGTTCAGCTAGCTTCTGATGCGCTCGAGGCCGGAAAGGATGTTGCGCAGCACATCGCTGCATTCGCACCATCATTTATCCGCCGCGAAGATATCCCTGCAGATCAGCTTGATTCTGAGCGACGTATTGCTGAAGAGACTGCCCGCAATGAGGGTAAGCCAGAGGCATCAATCGCCAAGGTCGTTGAAGGTCGTCTGACTGGATTCGTCAAGGAAGTTAGCTTGCTGGAGCAGTCATTTGCTAAGGATGCGAAGAAGACCGTTCAGCAAATTGTTGATGAGGCAAAGACCGCCGTGTCTGCGTTTCACCGTTTCAAGGTTGGTCAGTAGTCTTACACCAATAGTTATTCAGCAGTACGAGCGAGAGGAGCACAATCTATGGCCCGCAAAGGTTATAAGAGAGTGCTCCTTAAGCTTTCTGGCGAAGTATTCGGTGGCGAAAAAGGCATTGGTGTTGATCCTGATGTCGTCCACGATGTAGCAAATCAGATTGCCGATGTTGTTCGCACGGGTACTCAAATCGGAATCGTTGTCGGTGGCGGAAATTATTTCCGTGGCGCTGAACTTCAAACTCGTGGCATGGATCGCGCTCGTGCTGACTACATGGGAATGCTCGGAACAGTCATGAACTGTTTAGCGCTGCAAGATTTTCTTGAAAAAGAGGGCATCGAGACTCGAGTTCAAACTGCAATCACTATGGGTCAGGTCGCAGAGCCCTATATCCCGCGCCGCGCTATTCGCCACTTAGAGAAGGGGCGAGTTGTGATTTTTGGTGCTGGCGCTGGAATGCCATTCTTTACAACAGATACAGTCGCCGCCCAACGCGCACTCGAAATTGGTTCAGAAGCGTTACTACTCGCTAAGTCAGGTGTAGATGGTGTCTATAGCGCCGACCCCAAGAAGGATCCAACTGCCACCAAGTATGACCACGTTTCGTATGATGATGTTCTCTCTAAATCTCTTGCCGTTGCAGATGCTGCAGCATTTAGCTTATGTCGTGAGAACAAGCTTCCTATTGTCATCTTTGACCTCAAGAACAAGGGAAATATTGCTCGCGCTGTTAAGGGCGATGCGGTCGGAACTCTAGTTTCATAATTTTGCGTAGCCACTAAAAAGATAAGAGGAGAACGATGTCGGATTTAGCTTCAGCACTTAGCGAAGCCACTGCCAAGATGGATAAGGCGGTCGAAGTTGCTAAAGAGGACTTTGGCGGAATCCGCACTGGCCGTGCTCATCCATCGATGTTCAACAAGATCAATGTGGACTATTACGGTACTTACACGCCTCTTTCACAACTTGCATCCATCCAAGTTCCCGAACCGCGCATGGCATTAGTCTCTCCCTTCGATAAGAGTGCAACTCTTGCTATCGAAAAGGCGATTCGAGACTCTGATTTGGGCGTTAATCCACAGACCGATGGCCCCGTTATACGAGTTAACTTCCCTCAGCTCACCGAAGAACGCCGCAAGGATTACATCAAAGTTGCTCGAAATAAAGCAGAGGATTCCCGTATCTCTATCCGCAACATTCGCCGAACCGCAAAAGAGGCAATGGAGAAGTTAGAGAAAGATGGTCTTGCCGGCAAGGACGATGTTGCCCGCACCGAAAAGGATTTAGAGAAAGTTACAGCAGATCATGTGGCAAAAATTGATGAGCTACTTAAGCATAAGGAAGTCGAACTTCTCGAAGTTTAAATCCAATGGATGACTTGCATGCCTTAAATGAGGCGATAAATAAGCGCGCAGGGCGCAAGCTCTTGCCTTCTATCGCAGTCTCGCTCGCACTCTTGGCAGCCGTCTTTTCTACCGTCTATTTCGTTCCGGTCGCATTCGCTTTTCTTATTTGGGTCGCGGTCATGCTCGCAACTCGTGAACTTGTCGATGCTTACAAGCAGGGCGGAATCGATCTACCTAAAATTCCACTGCAAATTGCCGGTACCGCGCTACTTATATCTGCATGGAATGGTCGCATCTCTGGTTTAGCTGTTGCGATGGCAATTGCAATCCCGAATGTTCTGGTCTTTATGCTCTTCCAAAATCCAAAAGATTTTGTTCGTCGTGGTGCTTCTGCCGCCTTTGCAATCTTCTATATTCCATTTCTTGCTGGCTTCATTCTTCTTCTCTCACATGTCGATAATGGCCCAGAACGAATTCTGACGTTAGTAGTCCTGGTTGCATGCAACGATACTTTCGCTTATATCTTCGGAGTTCTTCTCGGACGCCATCCCCTCGCCCCACACATCAGCCCAAAGAAAACTTGGGAAGGTTTTATTGGTTCAGTTTTAGCAACGACTATCGGCTCTGCCCTGGTCTTTACTCTCGCCCTTGAAAAAGATTGGTGGATTGGCGCTGCAATTGGCTTGATGGCAGTTGTCACTGCTACGTGTGGCGATCTCATCGAGTCCGCAGTAAAGCGAGATTTATCTATCAAAGATATGGGAACTTTATTGCCAGGACATGGTGGCATCTTGGATCGTATCGACTCCGCTCTCTTTACTGGTCCTGCAGTGTGGTTCGTGCTCGAAGCGATTAAGCATTTCAACTTATGAGTGAGGTTCCGAAAGAACTCAAACTCGTCTTTGATGAGCCAAAGCAACGAGTCAAGCCACCTCATCACTTTGCGGATATGTCTCCCGAAGAGCGCAAGGCTAAAGTTGCTGATTTAGGGATTCCGGCCTTTCGCGCTAATCAAATGGCAGTTCACTACTTCACTCACTACAACGATGTGCCAGAGACCTGGACCGATATTCCCAAAGAGATGCGTGATTCTCTCGCCAAAGATTTTATGCCAGTTCTCATCACACTCGTTCGTAGTGTCACCACAGATAATGGGAAGACGCGCAAAGATCTCTGGAAATTGCACGATGGCGTACTCGTCGAGAGCGTCTTGATGCGTTACAGCGATCGCACCACCGTCTGCATCTCTTCCCAAGCCGGGTGCGGAATGAACTGTCCGTTCTGTGCTACCGGCCAGAGTGGTTTAACTCGTAACCTGACGGCTGGCGAAATCACTGCACAAGTAGTTGCGGCTGCTCGCGCCTGCGATCAAGGTGAGCTGCCAGGTGGGCCGACCAGACTTTCCAATATTGTTTTCATGGGCATGGGCGAACCCATGGCCAACTACAACGCGGTCATGCGCAGCGTTCGCAATATCACTGCGCCGCAACCAGATGGCTTAGGGATTAGCGCACGTTCGGTCACGGTTTCTACAGTTGGACTAGTTAATGGAATTGAGAAGTTAACTCAAGAGGGCATCCCAGTAACCCTGGCGGTCTCGCTGCACACACCTGATGATGAGCTACGGGACACCTTGGTCCCCATCAACAATCGCTTTAATGTCAGAGAGGTCTTAGAAGCTGCCGATAAATACGAAGCAAAGACCGGTCGCCGCTACTCCATTGAATACGCACTCATTCGTGACATCAATGATCAATCGTGGCGTGCAGATCTTCTAGGTCGCTTGCTCAAGAATCGCAACGCTCACGTCAACCTAATTCCGCTCAACCCAACACCTGGTTCAAAGTGGACCGCCTCCCGGCCCCATGATGAAAAAGAGTTTGTCCGTATCCTGGAAGATTATGGCGTTCCCGTCACAGTTCGAGATACCCGCGGCCGAGAAATTGATGGCGCATGTGGTCAATTAGCCGCTGCCGAGATAATCTCTGAGGTATGAAAAAGCTCTCTAACTTTATCGATGGAAAATCACAACCATCCAAATCCGGCGCAACTACCGATGTAATTAATCCTGCAACTGGCGCTCCATATGCCACCGTTCCTGTATCTAACGCAGCCGATGTAGATCAAGCGATGCAAGCTGCATCGAAAGCTTTTGTCGATTGGCGCGATTCCACTCCCTCTGAACGCCAACGCGCACTACTCAAAATCGCCGATGCGATTGAAGCACGGAGCGAAGAGCTAATTGCTATTGAAAGTGAGAACACCGGTAAACCGCTATCGCTTACCGCCTCCGAAGAAGTTCCTCCCATGCTTGATCAGATTCGTTTCTTTGCTGGTGCTGCCAGAAATCTTGAAGGCAAATCAGCGGGGGAGTACATGCGAGGAATGACCTCTTTTATTCGTCGTGAACCGATTGGCATCTGTGCGCAAGTCACGCCGTGGAACTATCCGATGATGATGGCCGTCTGGAAGTGGGCTCCTGCAATTGCTGCCGGAAACACTGTTGTTCTCAAGCCGAGCGATACGACGCCGGCATCGACGGTGTGGATGGCTGAAGTAATGTCAGAATTCTTGCCGAATGGCGTATTCAATGTTGTGTGTGGTGACCGCGATACCGGTCGCGCGCTTGTCGAACACGCGATTCCTTCTATGGTCTCTATTACCGGTTCTGTTCGTGCAGGAATGGAAGTCGCAAAGTCTGCAGCAACTGATCTAAAAAAGGTCCACCTTGAACTCGGTGGTAAAGCGCCGGTCGTTGTTTTTGCTGATGCGAATCTAGAAGCAGCAGCCGAAGCAATTGCTATCGCTGGTTACTTCAATGCTGGTCAAGATTGCACTGCAGCAACTCGCGTTATGGTCGAAGCGGCCGCCTATGATGATTTTGTAGCGCTATTGACCGCTCAAGCAAAAGATAATATTTCAACAGGTGGACCGACCGAAGATGTACTCTATGGCTCGGTCAATAATGCGGGACAACTCGCTCGAGTTCAGGGATTTGTCGATCGCACCCCATCGCATGCGCAAGTGATGACCGGCGGCAAAATTATTGACCGTCCTGGTTATTACTTCGCTCCCACAGTTATCGCCGGTCTTCGCCAAGAGGACGAGATGATTCAAAATGAGATTTTCGGACCAGTCATTACAGTGCAAAAATTCACCGATGAAGCCGAGGCAGTTCGGATGGCGAACGGCACTGTTTACGGTTTGGCCTCTAGCGTCTGGACATCTAATCACGGCCGGGCAATGCGCATGGCCAAGGCCTTTGACTTTGGCTGTGTCTGGATAAATACCCACATCCCATTGGTAGCTGAGATGCCTCATGGCGGTTTTGGTCACTCCGGTTACGGCAAGGATCTCTCGGCTTATGGCTTTGAGGATTACACCCGCATCAAGCACGTCATGACAAATCTCAACCTCTAATCTCCCTCCGATAATCCATTGGTGCCCGTGGCTCCAAAACCCACGGCAAGGCTCTAAGATTTCCCTGTTCCCGTCTCCTCTTCAGTAGTCGCCGGACCGCTGATTCCGATTAGAAAGTAGAAAGAGGTATCCAATTGTCTAAAACATCAAACAAGATGGATCATTCCATTCCACCAGATGCAGAATCTGCACTTTCGTCAGCAGTATCTCGCCGTGCGTTACTTGCAGGTGCGAGCGGAATCGGAGCAGCTTCGCTCCTCGGCGTGAATCTTGCGTCATCAGAAGCAGCATCAGCAGCCGGAGGATCAGTTCGCTGGGCAAACTGGGGTTACTACATCGATTTCGATGAGAAGACCAACAAGTATCCAACTCTCGAAGCATTCACTAAGAAGACTGGCATCAAAGTCACTTATCAAGAAGCTATCGATGACAATGACACCTTTACTGCAAAGGTAACACCACAACTTCGCCTGAAAAAAGATATTGGTTATGACTTAGTAACACCAACCGAGTGGATGGCCGCTCGTTGGATTGCTAGTGGTTTTACAAAGAAGTTTTCTGCAAATGGCGTTCCAAATAAGAAGAATGTAATTGATCTTCTCGCTAATCGTCCGCTCGATCCTAAGCGCGAACAATCACTCCCTTACGCGGGAATTATCGCTGGCATTGCCTGGAACAAGAAGAAGGTTCCTGGCGGTTTCAAGACCATGGATCAAGTCTTTGATAAGAAGTACAAGGGCAAGCGTTCCATCTTGGTTCTCTCCGAGATGCGCGACACCATCGGTTTAATCATGATGTGGCAAGGCGTAGATGTTGCAAGCAACTTTACTGAGGCCCAATTTATGAACGCTGTTAATAAATTTGAACAACTAGTGAAGGATGGCTACATCGGTCAGATCAAGGGACAGTCTTATGCCCAAGATCTACAAGCCGGCAACGTCAGCCATGTAATTGGTTGGTCAGGCGATATCGCCCAGCTCAATCTCCAAGTAGGTTCTGATCAATTTGGATTTGCTGTTCCTGAGTCTGGCGGCACATTCTCTTCCGATAACTTGTTGATTCCATCAACAGCGAAGAACGCGGCAAATGCTGAAAAGCTCATTAACTATTACTACGAGCCTGCAGTTGCAGCCAAGCTCTCTGCTTACACAACCTATGTCTGCCCAGTGAAGGGTGCACAAGAAGAGATGGCTAAGTTCGATGCTAAACAAGCAAAGAACGAACTTATCTTCCCAACTGCTGCTACCTATAAGAAGCTCCACGTATTCCGTGGGCTTAATGCATCAGAACAACTCAAGTTCTCAACTGCATTCCAGAAGGTTGCTGGTAACGGATAGTGAGCGATGCTTCAACATCCGCAAAAGGAGATCTTCAGCTTCGTAATATCACCAAGACATATGGTGATTTCAATGCAGTTGATGATTTAACTCTGACTATTCCTGAGGGTTCGTTCTTCGCACTCTTGGGACCATCTGGTTGTGGCAAGACCACAACTTTGCGAATGATTGCTGGTTTGGAAGAGCCAACCGCTGGAACCATCCATGTTGGCTCTACCGAAATAACAGATATGAAGCCGTACCGTCGCCCGGTCAATACCGTCTTTCAGAACTACGCACTTTTTCCCCATCTCTCTATCTTCGAAAACGTGGCTTTTGGACTTCGTCGCCGCGGAATTAAAGATGTGAAAGAACAAGTCGATAAGGTCTTACAGCTAGTTGAACTGCCACATTTGGCAGAACGAAAGCCAACCCAACTCTCTGGTGGACAGCAACAACGCATTGCCGTAGCACGTGCGATTGTTAACCGCCCCGCACTTCTCTTGCTCGATGAGCCACTCGGCGCGCTCGATCTCAAGTTGCGACGCCAGATGCAGATTGAATTAAAGTGGATTCAAACTGAAGTGGGTCTTACTTTCGTGCACGTCACCCACGATCAAGAAGAGGCTATGACCATGGCCGACACAATCGCGGTGATGAATGAGGGACGGATCGAACAGATGGGTACACCAGCGGATTTGTATGACAATCCGCAGACAGCATTTGTTGCAAACTTCTTAGGGCAGTCCAATCTTATTAAGGGCAATGTAGTGGCCACCGACGGGGATTCTCACACCGTTGATCTCTTCGGTCAAAAAGTGAAGGTGAACAAGAATCGTTCTGTTGCAAGAGATTCCTCCATTCTCTTTGGAATTCGTCCAGAGAAGATTCGTATTCAAGAGAATTCACATACAAATTCTGGTTGCGTTCTAGAAGGTGGAACGATCGTAGATGTTTCTTATATTGGAGTAAGTACTCAGTACCAAGTAGAAATGCCTTGGGGACAAGAGTTGATGGTCTTCGAGCAGAACGACGATGGAATCCCACCACTTGCAAAAGGTGACTCAGTTAAATTGTCCTGGGAGCCGGTCTTCTCCTTTGGACTCAATGGCCATGAAGATGCATCCGCTGGATCTGAAGTAAATCCCACTGAGGACGAATAAAGAGTGGTTGCAATTGCTCGTAAATCTGGTGGTGCAAATCCGCTAGATTCATTACGCCAGAAAGTGGCAATGCCTTATTTGCTATTACTTCCGGGCATGCTCTGGCTAATCATTTTCTTTCTCTCTCCGATTCTGACTCTGGTTAGTACATCCACAAAGGTTCCCGGTATGGGAATCGGTGAGTTCGTTCAGGAATATCGCTGGGCAAATTATTGGGATGCAATCACAGCGATGCAGACTCAATTCATTCGTACATTTTTCTACGCGATAATTGCAACACTTCTAGCCCTAGCAATCTCATACCCGCTTGCGTATGCCATCGCCTTTAAATCTGGCCGTTGGAAAAATGTACTTCTCGTTCTTGTGGTTGCGCCATTCTTCTGTTCATTTATTCTTCGCACAATTGCGTGGCGTCAGATCTTGGCTCAAGATGGAATTGTCTTCAAAACCTTAGAGTTCCTCCACCTGATTTCACCTGACACTCGATTGACCTCTAGCGCTTTTGCGGTTGTTACTGGACTTGCCTATAACTTCCTGCCTTTCATGACGCTGCCGCTCTATGCCAGCTTGGAACGGATTGATCCTCGCACGATGGAAGCATCTGGAGATCTTTATGCGAATGGAATAACTACCTTTCGCAAAGTGACTCTTCCGCTCTCGATGCCAGGCGTTGTTGCTGGCACGCTGCTCACCTTTATTCCAGCAGCAGGCGATTTTGTGAATGCTCAAATTTTAGGTAATCCAAGTACAACTATGATCGGCAATGTTATTAATGCGCAGTACTTGCAGACCACAAATTATCCATTGGCAGCAACTCTCTCCTTTATTCTCATGATTGCAATCTTAATCATCGTTCTGGTCTACATCCGCAAATCTGGAACGGATGAACTCGTATGAAAAAATTCAATCGCTGGTTCGGCAAGAATCTCATTCGCATTTATGCGGTCATGGGCTTTACCTATCTCTTTATTCCGATTGTTTACACCTTCGTCTTCTCCTTTAATGATTATGTCCGAAGCAATTTAGTATGGCGAGGATTCACCTTTGATAACTGGACAGATCCATGTGCGCCACTCGATATCTGCCCAGCCCTTGGCAACTCCATCAAGATTGGCCTGATAGCGACAGCGGGAGCGACACTTTTAGGAACACTTATTGCCTTTGCGCTCGCACGCTATGCATTCAAAGGTCGTGGAATTGTTAACACTTTAATCTTCTTGCCGATGGCGACTCCTGAGCTGGTTCTTGGCGCATCACTTCTTACGATGTTCCTCGACCTCGGATTTAATCCTGGTTTCTGGACGATAGTGATTGCTCACGTGATGTTCTGCATCTCCTTCGTCGTTGTCACTGTTAAGGCGCGTATCGCTTCGCTCGATCCACGCCTGGAACAAGCTGCTATGGATCTCTATGCCAACGAGGCCGAAACATTCCGCCGAGTCACGCTGCCATTGGTTGCACCCGGTATTGCAGGTGGTGCACTTCTCGCGTTTAGCCTCTCCTTCGACGACTTCATCATCACTAATTTCAACTCTGGTACAACAATCACCTTCCCGTTGTACGTCTATACCCATGCTGAACGCGGCCTGCCAGCTCAGGCCAATGTCATCGGCGTCTCGATGTTCCTTTTGGCTCTCTTCGTTGTCCTAGCCGGACAGTTCGTGGGTAGGAAACGCAAGGTAAGCGCGTAATCTTTAGCCATGGTTAATCACGGCAATATGTATGGTCCCCGCTTTACCTTTCTCGGTATTCCTGAGTGCGACCTCGATATCCCATCTACCTTTGCCGGCGCTGATGTAGTAATTCTTGGCGCACCTATCGATAGCGGAACTTCACACCGATCCGGCGCGAAGATGGGTCCAATGGCAATTCGTGCTGGTGATTATTTGCCACATGATGCAGAGCGTCCACATATGTCATTGCGCGTAGATGCACTTCAAGAGTTAAAGATTTTTGATGCGGGCGATTTATTGATGCCCGGGGGAGACCTCACTGCTTCGCTGAAAGTCTTGGAAGAAGCGACCGAGAAGATCTCTCGGGCAGGAGCAATTCCAGTTGTACTCGGTGGAGATCATTCAATCGCCTCTGCCGATGTTGCCGGAATTGCACATCATCGAGGCGCGGGCAAAATTTCAATGATTCACTTTGATGCGCATGCTGACACGGGTGAATCTCAATTTGGAGCACTTGTCGGCCACGGAACACCTATGCGGCGCCTTATCGATTCTGGTGCAGTGCGCGGTGATCGTTTCTTACAGTTAGGACTTCGTGGTTACTGGCCCGATGATGCAACTCTCAAGTGGATGCGCGATCAAGGGATGCGTTCATATGAGATGACGGAGATTCATCACCGTGGAATGAAAGACGTTCTCGATGAATCTTTTGCAACACTCACTAATGGATGCGATGGCGTTTTCTTATCGGTAGATATCGATGTAGTCGACCCTGGTATGGCGCCGGGTACTGGCACTCCCGAACCTGGTGGAATGACCAGCCGTGAACTTCTTGAGGCAGTACGTCGTATTTGTCTAGAGCTACCCATAGTCGGTATCGATATTGTTGAAGTCGCTCCTGCATATGACTCAGCAGATATAACTGCAATCTTAGCTAACCGCGTTGTCCTTGAAGCGCTCAGCGCAATTACACTCCGCAAAAAGGGTGGCACATATTCACCCGTGCGCAATCTCTTGGATCGCTAACTCTTTATGACACAGAAAAGAATTGTCATATTAGGTTCGACTGGATCTATCGGCGTACAGGCACTTGAAATTGTTGCTGCCAACACGCATCACTTCCGGGTCGTCGGAATTAGCGCAGGCTCAGGCAACCTCGAACTCTTGATGAAGCAAGCTGAAGAATTTGGCGTGCCGGTAGTTGGCACAACTGCTACTCAAGCTGAAGCTATGCGCTTTGCCCTTTCGGATGAGGTAGAAGTAATCGATGGCGCCGATGCATCAGCAGAGATTGCATCTCTGGAATGCGACATCGTGCTCAACGCAATCAACGGTTCTATCGGATTAGCTCCTACGCTTGCCGCCTTGAAAGCTGGCAACACGGTAGCTCTGGCAAATAAAGAATCTCTTGTGGCCGGTGGCGACTTGGTGATGGCGTACGGCGCGGATCGCATTATTCCGGTGGACTCTGAACATTCTGCGCTCTATCAATGCATGCTCTCTGGAAAGCGATCAGAGATTTCTCAAGTGATTTTGACGGCAAGCGGTGGTCCATTTAGAGATCGCACTGATCTTTCAGATATCACAGTGGCCGAAGCTCTTGCGCATCCCACCTGGGCGATGGGACCAGTTGTTACGGTCAATTCAGCGACGTTGATGAACAAGGGTTTGGAAATTATCGAAGCTCATTATCTCTTTGATTTACCGTATTCACAGATTCAAGCAGTTGTTCATCCTCAATCGGTGGTGCATTCGATGGTGGAGTTCATCGACGGTTCTACTATCGCTCAATTGAGTCCACCGAACATGAAGGGTCCAATTGGTTACGCCCTTACTCATCCACATCGCCATGCGAAGATAACGCCACCCATGAATTGGAGTGCATCACATACATGGACTTTTGCGCCGATCGACGCCGTACGTTTTCCTGCAATCTCCCTTGCTAAACATTGCGGCGAACTAGGTGGAGGAGCTACCGCCATATTTAATGCAGCAAACGAGGTAGCGGTTGAAGCTTTCCTCGGAGCGCGCTTGTCCTTCAATAAGATCTTTACAATCGTAGAAAAGACTGTGAATTCACTCGCATCCGGCCCACTTTCGGTCCGAGACTTGGATGATGTCAGTAGATTAGAGAAGGATGCGCGAGACTTAGCCCACCGACTTCTCCAGGAGAGTGCATGAACGCATTAGGAATTATTGGTTTTGTTTTAGCGCTTCTCATCTCTGTGATGATTCACGAGGCAGGTCACTTCGTGACTGCTCGTCATTACGGCATGAAGGTGACTGAATTCTTCTTAGGCTTTGGACAGCGGTTATGGTCATTTCGCCGAGGCGAGACTGAGTTCGGAATTAAGGCGATCCCTGCTGGTGGATACTGCCGAATTGTTGGAATGTCAGTACACGAGCACCTCACTGAAGAAGAGAAACCTCGCGCCTTCTATATTGCATCCGCTCCTAAGCGACTGGTCGTTCTTGGCGCAGGATCATTCCTTCACTTTGTACTCGGCTTCCTGATTCTCTTTGTCTTGCTCGCCGGTGTCGGAACAACTGCTGTCACCTCAACGGTTTCAGAAGTTTCCAAGTGCTTAACTCCAGCAGATCAAGCAACCTTTGTATGTGCTGCCTCAGATAAGCCATCTCCTGCCCTCGTTGCTGGCATCCAAGCAGAGGATGAAATCGTCGCTATTAATGGCAACGAGATTAAGCAGTGGAGCGATGCTGTGCTCAAGATTCGTGCATCGGCTAATCGCACCTTACTCATCACAGTAAAGCGCAACGGTGAACTCATTCAATTGCGAGTGACTCCGGAAGAGCATCTTCTTAACGGAACGAAAATTGGCCAAATTGGTGTGATCAATAGACTCGGTAATCAACGACAGAATCCGTTGGATGCGCTAACAAATTCTGCTGATATCACACGACAATTATTGAAGAGCAGCGTTACTTCACTCTTCTCGCTTCCCACAAAGATTGTGCCGCTCGTTCGTCAGACATTTGGGCAAGAGAAGCGTGATGCAGAAGGTCTGGTCGGAGTAGTCGGCGTTGCTCGTGTAAGTGGCCAGACCGCAAGTAGTCCGCGGTTAGATGCGCCAGAGAAGATTGCAACCTTCCTGTTGATTGTTGCAAGCCTAAATATCTTTGTCGGTGTCTTTAACTTACTTCCGTTGCTACCACTAGATGGCGGTCATATGGCCGTGGCGATTGCTGATGGAATTCGTAGCTTCTGGGCAAAACGCCGAGGAAGAGAGAAACCAGCCCCGATTGATGTTGAAAAACTCACACCAATCACTATCGTGGTCTTTGTTCTGCTCGCAGCCCTTTCATTATTGCTCCTTGCTGCAGACATCTTCAATCCCGTACAACTCAATTTATAAAGTTAGGGCAGAATACGGACATGGTTAATCTTGGAATGCCTTCAGCGCCACCTCCAACTCTCGCGCCTCGTCGCAAGAGTAAGCAGCTCAAAGTAGGAAGTGTTCTAGTTGGTGGAGATGCCCCAGTCTCAGTGCAATCCATGTGCACCACTCTGACTGCAGATGTGAATAGCACCTTGCAACAAATTGCAGAGCTCACTGCATCTGGTTGCCAAATTGTTCGCGTTGCAGTTCCCAGCCAAGATGATGCTGATGCGCTCTCACAGATTGCTAAGAAATCTCAGATTCCAGTGATCGCTGATATTCATTTTCAGCCAAAATATATTTTTGCCGCGATTGATGCAGGTTGCGCCGCAGTGCGTGTTAACCCTGGCAACATCAAACAATTTGACGACAAAGTAAAGGAAGTAGCTAAAGCTGCAGGAGATGCAGGAATTCCTATTCGTATCGGCGTTAATGCCGGTTCACTCGATCCACGCCTACTTGCAAAGTATGGCAAGGCAACACCTGAAGCTCTAGCTGAGTCCGCACTCTGGGAAGCATCACTCTTTGAAGAGCATGGTTTTAGCGATATCAAGATTTCAGTAAAGCACCACGATCCCGTCACAATGGTTCAGGCTTATCGAATTCTTGCGGCTAAGTGCAATTATCCATTGCACCTTGGCGTTACCGAGGCGGGTCCCTTCTTCCAGGGAACCATTAAATCTGCGACCGCGTTCGGCATTCTTCTTGCTGAAGGAATCGGCGACACCATTCGCGTCTCGCTCTCCGCTCCACCAGTTGAAGAAGTCAAGGTTGGAATTTCAATCCTCGAATCTCTCAATCTTCGCCAGCGCAAGCTCGAAATTGTCTCTTGCCCATCTTGTGGTCGCGCACAAGTAGATGTCTATACCTTGGCCGAGAAAGTTCAAGCAGGATTACAGGGAATGACTGTTCCACTTCGAGTCGCTGTGATGGGTTGTGTCGTTAACGGTCCCGGTGAAGCGCGCGAGGCTGATCTTGGTGTTGCTTCAGGCAACGGCAAGGGTCAAATCTTTGTAAAGGGCGAAGTCATAAAGACAGTACCTGAAAGCCAAATTGTTGAAACTCTTATCGAAGAGGCGATGCGTTTAGCAGAAGAGATGGAAGCAGCAGGCGTAGCTTCTGGCTCTCCAAGTGTTACCACCTCTTAAATCTAAGCGGTAATACGAACGAAGCAATTTTTCTTTCGGTAAGGTTCTCACATGCTACGTATGTCGACCTTGCTCCTTCGCACCCTTCGTGATGATCCAGCCGATGCAGAGGTCGCTAGCCATAAGCTCTTAGTTCGCGCAGGATATGTGCGCAGAGTTGCTGCTGGAATTTATGCCTGGTTGCCACTGGGATACATCACACTTCGAAATATCGAACGCATTGTCCGAGAAGAGATGGATGCGGCTGGATTTCAAGAAGTTCACTTCCCAGCGCTTCTTCCTCGCGAGCCTTACGAGACGACTAATCGCTGGAGTGAATACGGTAGTGATCTCTTTCGTTTACAAGATCGCCGCGGCAATGACTATTTACTAGGTCCTACACATGAAGAGATGTTTACTCTAATGGTGAAAGGCGAGTACTCCTCATATAAAGATCTTCCACTTTCTATCTATCAAATTCAGACCAAGTATCGCGATGAGACTCGTCCACGTTCTGGAATTATTCGAGGTCGCGAATTCGTCATGAAGGATTCCTACTCCTTTGATCTTGATGACGCCGGTTTAGCAGTGTCATACGATAAACACCGCGTTGCCTACGAAAAAACTTTCTCTCGCCTAGGAATGAACTACAACATCGTTTCTGCAGTCTCTGGCGCGATGGGTGGTTCTCGTTCAGAAGAATTCTTGGCTCCATGTCCTACCGGTGAAGACACCTATGTTCTCTGTGAGAAGTGTGGCTATGCCGCAAACGTTGAAGCGATGGTCACTAAAGTCGCTGCATATTCAGGTGATGCACCAGCTGCGATGGATGTATTTGATTCACCGAATACACCAACTATTGATTCACTTGTAGATCTGCTTAATTCCACCTTTGGGCCAGGCCATACTGCGAGCGATACGCTAAAGAATGTGCTGCTTGTTGCAGATGGTAAGGCAATCTCAGTATTAGTACCTGGCGATCGTGAGGTAGACCTCAAGCGTCTGCAAGCAAACTTGCCTGGAGTTCAAGAGCTTCGCCTCTTTGAAGATGCAGATTTTGCTCAGCACCCAGGGCTAGTTAAGGGTTATGTAGGACCACAAGATGCGAAGAAGCTAGGTCTCACGCTTTATGCAGATCCTCGAGTTGTTATTGGCTCGCACTGGATTACCGGTGCTAATCAGAGAGATAAGCACGTTCGTTTTGTTACTCACGGGCGCGACTTTGCGATAGATGCTTTTATCGAATCTGCTGAAGTAAAAGCTGGGGATTTATGTCCAGAATGCGCAACGCCAGTAATTATTGATCGGGCCATCGAGATTGGACATATCTTCCAACTTGGTCGCAAGTATGCAGAGGCGCTTGATCTCACGGTTTTAGATAAAGATGGAAAATCTAAAGTTGTGACGATGGGCTCTTATGGCATCGGTGTTTCACGCGCAGTTGCTGCAATTGCAGAACAGACCTACGACGAGATGGGACTCTGCTGGCCGCGTGAAGTTGCACCTGCCGATATTCATATTGTTGCTACGGGCAAAGATGATGAACCCTTTAATGTGGCCGAGAAATTTGCACACGATCTAGAAGCTGCAGGTCTGCGCGTGATGTTAGATGACCGCCGCGATGCCAGTCCCGGCGTTAAATTCAAAGATGCTGAACTCATTGGTATCCCATTCATCATGGTTGTCGGTAAAGGTTTGGCGGATGGCAAAGTTGAATTTAGAGATCGTAAGAGTGGCGAGAAGAGTGAGTTCGCTCTAGCTTCCGCACTTGCAACAATTATTTCTACCGTTACCCAGGCTTAACTTTTCGTGTCAGTCACCACCGCAATCTTTCTTGCGCTGGCCGCTGGATCTGCAGGATTCATAGATGCGATGGCAGGCGGCGGGGGACTAATACAACTCCCAGCGCTTCTGATTGGAATTTCAGATAAGCCGATACCGATGATTCTTGGCACTAATAAAGTTCCATCTATCTTCGGTACAAGTTCTGCCGCCTTTGCCTACTTTAAAAAGGTAAAGCCAGACTTGCGCGCCACTCTTTACATGGGCGTACCAGCTTTTCTCGGATCCATAGTGGGCGCACGATTGGCTGCCTCGTTTCCTAAGGATTTCTTCCGTCCACTTATTGTGGTCCTGCTGATTTCAGTAGCTATCTATACCTGGAAGAAACCTGACCTTGGAATGAACGAGCATCTGCGCTTCTCACCACGTAAGCAACACTTCCTACTCCTGCTCTGTGGCACTGTTATTGGTTTCTATGATGGAATATTCGGACCGGGTACGGGAACTTTCTTAGTATTTATCTTGGTTGGTCTCGTGGGGTATGCCTTTCTCAAAGCTTCGGCAACTGCAAAACTCGTCAATATTGCGACAAATTTTGGTGCGATTGCCTCCTTCCAAATCACTGGACATATCTGGTGGAAGCTTGGCTTGCTCTTGGCTATTGCAAATGTCACGGGCGCAATTATCGGTGCGCGATTAGCCATCCGTGGCGGATCGCCATTGGTGCGCAAAGCATTCTTGCTGGTGACGTCAATTCTCATTGCAAAAGTGGGTTATGATTGGCTCATTAATTAGCAGGGCACAACTTAATAACAACTAAATAGAGTAAGGACAAGGCATGACGCAACAGTCAGTTATAGAAGAAATCACCACCGCAATCCGCCCGATAGTTGAGGCGAGCGGCAATTACCTCGAAGAAGTCACCGTCACACCTGTGGGCAAGAGCCGCATGGTCACCGTAATTGTCGATAACGAGAAGCATTTAAATTTGGATCAAGTCACTGCTGTATCCCGCGAAATCTCAGAAGTGATTGAGACGTTGGGCGAACTGGGCGAAACACCATTCACTTTAGAAGTTACCTCGCCTGGTGTTGATCGTCCGCTGACCGAACCACGCCACTGGCGCAAGAATCTAGATCGACTTGTCAAAGCAACCATGAATGATGGAACTATTGTCGAAGGACGTATTGGTCAAGCATCAGATTCAGGCGTTGCAGTCGGAGCGAAGACCCTTAACTACAGCGATATTAAAAAGGCACTTATTGAAATTGAATTTAAATCAACCGTTAAATCGGCTGATGTTGACGAGGATGCAGAATGAGCGTAGATGTAGATGCGCTAATTGCACTTACCATTGAAAAGCAGATACCGCTTGAGAAAATGATTAGCGCTATCGAAAATTCTGTGACCGAGGCTTATCGCGAACTTCCGGAAGCAAGACCGCAAGGACGCGCAGTTCTCAACCGCGATACTGGCGAAATTGTCATTCACGTACCAATCTTCGATGAAGAGGGCATTTATGTTGAGACTGTTACTGATTCTCCCGAAGGATTTGACGAGGCGATCACCAAGCTCACGCGGCGCGAGATCAAAGAACGGATGCGCGCAGCTAAAGATGCCGATATCGTTGAAGAGTTCTCGGCTCGAGTCGGAGATGTTATCTCTGGCGTTGTGCAACAAGGCCGAGATTCCACAATTATTTATGTTGACCTGGGTCGCTGGGAAGGAAAGATTCCTCCTAACGAACAAGTTGCGACTGAGACTTACACCCACGGCATGCGTATCAAGGCTTTCGTTGTGGCAGTGATTCAAGGTGAGAAAGGCCCAGAGATCACACTCTCGCGTACCCACCCGCTTCTTGTTAAAACTCTTTTTACTCTGGAAGTTCCTGAACTTAAAGATGGCATCGTTGAAATCGTTGGTATTTCACGTGAGGCAGGTGCGCGATCAAAAGTTTCTGTGCGCTCACTCCGCGCGGGTGTTAGTCCTAAAGGCGCACTCATTGGCCCTAACGGCGCTCGTTCTAAAGCCGTTACTGACGAACTCAATGGCGAGAAGATTGACATTATTGATTGGTCGGAAGACCCTGCTCAATATGTTGCCAATGCATTAGCGCCAGCGCGTGTTACAAGTTGTGAAGTTGTGGATCTCGAAAGCAAATCAGCAAAAGTTATCGTTCCTGATTTCCAACTCTCACTCGCTATTGGCAAGGACGGGCAGAATGCTCGATTAGCCGCTCGCTTAACCGGCTGGCGTATTGATATCCATCCCGATAACCCCGTGGAGCGAATCCTCAAGCCCAAGCCAGAACCAGAAATTACGCTTGAAGAAGGCGAAGTCAGCGCAGAGAACCCAGTTCAGGAAGGCTGATTAACGGCTCGTAGCGAGCTCGCGGTAAGGTTGGCACGTTGAATTTTTTCGATCCGGCAAAAGTGAGCGTGGGGGCAATAGGTTGATTCCTATTCGTAGCTGCATCGCTTGCCGAAAGCGAGAGAATAAAACTGATCTACTGCGTGTAGTTCGAGAAGGTGACCGTGTGGTTGCAGACTCGAATAATCGCAAGGTAGGTCGGGGAGCGTGGTTGCACCGCAGGTGTTTCGACACCGCAGTACAACGCAAATCCTTTGAGCGGGCGCTGAAGTCAGAATCACCTCTGAATTTAGATTCCCTCAAAGATTTTCTCGCTCAAAAATAGTTGGCGGTACTTGGTCGCAACAAGCAGTAAAAGTTTAAAGAGAACCAGAAAATTTCTGGTCCATGAGAAGGAGCAAATTATGTCTTCCTTTAAAAGGGAACTAACACACCCATGAGCGCCGCACGCTCATGAGTAAGGCATCTATTTAGGCTCCAACACAGACGTGGGGCCAAGTCAGGAAGGCAATATGGCAAAGCTTCGCGTTTACGAGTTAGCAAAAGATTTAGGCTTAGAGAGTAAAGAACTTCTCGCTAAGCTCCAAGAAGTCGGCGAGTTCGTTCGCTCGGCCTCCTCAACTGTTGAGGCACCAGTCGTGCGCAAGTTGATGGATAAATTTCCAGATCTCAAGGCGGTAGCTGATGCTGCCCCTGCTGAGGCAAAGCCCGCAAAGAAAGCTGCAGCTAAGAAGAGCGCTGCAAAGAAAGCGGCTGCGCCCACTCCAGAAGAGATTGCAGCAGCACTTGCCTCACTCGATGAGGGAACACGCGCACAGATTGAAGAAGCGCAAGCAGCGATTCCGGTTGCACCCGTAACTCCAGTCGCGCCAGTTACTCCAGTAAATCCAGCTTCATCAGCTGCATCTGCCGCAACAAATATGCCGCGTCCACCAGCAGCCGGAAATAATCCATTCTCTGCAGGTAACGCAACAAATATGCCGCGTCCTCCGCGTGCAGGTAACAATCCATTCTCTGCAGGTAGCGCAGTTCCGCGTCCTCCTGCACAACGACCACTTCGTCCAGGTGAGCGTCCACCGATGTCTGGTGCACGTCCAGGATCAGTACGTCCAGGTTTTGCAGCGCGCCCACAAGGTGCACGTCCAGGCGGTGCGCCAGGTACAGGTGCTCCTCGTCCTTCAGGTCCCGGCGGTGCAAGTGGCGCACCACAATCTCCTTATCGCACACCTAATGCAGGTGGCCCAGGCGGTGCAGCGCCAGGAAATAATTTTGGTCCTAACAAAGGTGGCGGTCGTCATCAACGTGGCGGCACAGCTGGAGCATTTGGAAAGCAAGGCGGTAAGTCTCGCAAGGCGCACAAGAGTAAGAAGGCGTTGCGTGAAGAGTTCGACAATATGGCGGCACCATCATTAGGTGGCGCAGTTATTCCGCACGGCGATGGCAAGACTCCGATTCGTCTCCGTCGTGGTGCAACTCTGATGGACTTCGCCGAGAAGATCGGTGGCGATCCAGCAGCGTTAGTTTCCGCACTGTTTCACTTAGGTGAGATGGTGACTGCAACCCAATCTGTCGATGAAGACACTTTCATGCTTCTCGGAGCAGAGCTTGGTTACATCATTCAGGTCGTCAGTCCAGAAGATGAAGACCGCGAACTTCTGCGTGAATTCGATATCAACCTCGAAGGCGAACTTGAAGATATCAACGAGGAAGATCTCGTTGTGCGCTCGCCAATCGTCACCGTCATGGGTCACGTTGACCACGGCAAGACTCGCTTGCTCGATGCAATTCGCCAGACTGAAGTTGTTAAGTCAGAAGCGGGCGGCATTACTCAGCACATCGGTGCCTACCAAATTCACCATGATCACGATGGCGTCAATCGCGCTATTACCTTTATCGATACACCAGGCCACGAAGCGTTTACCGCGATGCGTGCTCGTGGTGCCAAGGTCACCGATATTGCAGTACTTGTAGTTGCTGCTGATGATGGCGTGATGCCTCAGACTATTGAAGCGTTAAACCACGCTCAAGCTGCTGATGTTCCGATCGTCGTTGCAGTAAACAAGGTCGATAAGGAAGGCGCGAACCCAGATAAGGTCCGCCAACAATTGACTGAGTACAACTTAGTTGCCGAAGAGTATGGCGGCGACACTATGTTTATTAACGTATCTGCAAAGGCAGGAACTGGAATCGATGAGCTTATTGATGCGATTCTTCTTGTTGCCGATGCTGCTATCGATCTTCGCGCAATTGCCGATGATGTCGCACGTGGTGTTGCTATCGAAGCTAACCTCGATAAGGGTCGTGGCCCAGTTGCCACGGTTCTTGTACAACGTGGAACACTTAATGTTGGCGATGCAATCGTTGCCGGCGGATCGTTCGGTCGCGTTCGTGCGATGTTAGATGAGAATGGTGAAAGCGTCGAAAGTGCTGGACCATCTCGCCCAGTTCAGGTTCTTGGATTTACATCTGTGCCTGGTGCTGGCGATACTTTCATTGTTGCTGAAGATGATCGCACTGCTCGTCAGATTGCCGAAAAGCGTCAGCTTGCAATGCGTAACGCACTTCTCGCTAAGACTCGCAAGAAGGTCTCACTCGAAGACTTCATGGAGCAATCCAAGGTCACCACTCTTAATCTCATCCTCAAGGGTGACGTTTCAGGTTCTGTGGAAGCCCTCGAAGATGCCTTGCTACAACTCGACGTTGGTAGCGAAGTTGAACTTCGTGTTATCCACCGCGGCGTAGGTGCAATTACTAAGAACGATGTAACCCTCGCATCTGCATCTACTGCAGTTATTCTCGGCTTCAACGTTAAGCCAGAACCTCAGACAGCAATTTTCGCTGATGCTGAAGGCGTGGAGATTCGTTTCTACACCGTCATTTACCAAGCAATTGAAGAGATTGAAGCTTCGCTCAAGGGCTTGCTTAAGCCAGAGTACGAAGAGATCGTTCTCGGTAACGCTGAAGTTCGCGACATCTTTAAGTCCAGCAAGTTCGGAGATATCGCAGGCTCAGTCGTACAGGATGGATTTATTCGTCGTAACGCTAAGGCTCGTACTCTGCGTGCTGGTGTTGTTATTGATGAAGGTCTTACTATCGAATCGCTCCGTCGATTCAAAGACGATGCCACTGAAGTTAAAGAAGGTTTCGAGTGCGGTATCGGACTCGGAAACTACAAGGCACTTGAAGTTGGCGACATCATTCAGACTTACGAGATGCGCGAAAAGAAGCGGGCATAAGCCATGGCTTCCAATCGTGCACTTAAAGTCGCCGACCGCATTAAAGAGGTAGTTGCCGGCGCGCTCGAGTCTCGGGTGAAAGATCCCCGACTCGGGTTCGTCACCCTCACGGATGTACGTGTCACTGGAGACCTTCAACAAGCATCAATTTTTTATACCGTGCTAGGTGATGAAGAAGCACAAGCATCTACTGCAGCCGCGCTCAATTCCGCAAAGGGACTGCTGCGCTCTGAAGTAGGAGCAGCGCTCGGACTTCGAATCACTCCGTCAATAACATTTATTGCCGATGGTCTCGCTGAATCTGCGGCAGAGATGAATGATCTGCTCTCACAGATGAAGGCAGCTGATGCTGAACTCGCCAAACTTCGCGAAGGTGCAACTCCGGTCGAAGCAGATCCTTACAAGAAACTCGATTAAGTAGTTTCTGTGTCGGTTAACGGCTTTCTGCTCGTTGATAAATCTGGCGGAATGACGAGCCATGATGTTGTTGCCAAACTACGCAAGCGCTTTGCTACTAAGAAAATTGGTCATGCTGGCACGCTCGATCCAATGGCGACGGGCGTTCTAGTAATTGGAATAGGAAGCGCTACTCGCTTACTTCAATATGTGACCGATGGCCTTAAAGAGTATGAAGCGATTATTCGCCTTGGTTCCGCAACACATACCGATGACCGTGAAGGCGATGTAATTTCGACTGTTGATCCTTCACATATCACCGATGAAGAGATTAACAGCGGATTAGCCTTGCAAATAGGCAAGATCCAACAACGACCAAGTTCGGTGTCAGCAATCAAGATTGATGGCAAGCGCGCGCACGAACGGGTGCGTGATGGTGAAGTTGTTGATATTCCCGCACGCGAAGTTGAAGTATTTGAAATTGAGATTAAATCAATTGTGCGCACTGCCAGATTTATCGATATCGACGTACGTGTGAAATGTTCCGCTGGAACATACATTCGCGCTATCGCTCGAGATTTAGGCGAGCAGCTAGGTGTAGGCGGACATCTCACCTCACTTCGCCGCACACTGGTCTCACCATTTTCTATCTCTGATTGCGGTGATTGGGAGAGTGCAGAACCAATCGGAGTTGCTGCCGGCATTTCTCAGATCCTTCCTACTCGCACTCTCGACTTTGAAGAGATGACTGAGATTTCATTCGGGCGCTATCTCGCACCCAGCGCAGAATTTGGTGCAGTAGCGGCACTCTCGCCAGCGGGGGAGTTTGCAGCTCTCTTGGAAAACAAAGTTGTGGCTGAAAAATCTGTGGCTGCACCCATCCTTGTAGCCGTGAAAGAATAACCACATGAGCGCTGCGAAGAATTGTGTTGTCATCGGAATTTTCGATGGCGTTCACCGAGGACACCAAGCCCTCCTCAAGCTGGCCACACAACATGGTCGAGTTGTTGTGCTTACTTTCTATCCACATCCAACCTCGGTCTTCGCACCCGAGCGCACTCCATCGCAACTGGTTCCACTGGAAGATCGTGTTCACCTGTTGATGAAGAACGGCGCAGATGAAGTTGTGGTTATTGATTTCACGCCAGAATTTGCAGCGATGTCTCCCGATGAATTTATTGAGAAGATTCTCATCCAAAAGTTGAAAGCAGATCACGTTGTCGTAGGAGCTAATTTCACTTTCGGCCACAAAGCAGCTGGCACCGCCGAATACTTGCGTTCTAGCAATAAAGGTTTTGAAGTCTCAATTGTTAGCCTAGAAGAGAACCGAGGCGCACCAGTCTCTTCTTCGCGCATTCGTCACCTTATAAAGGATGGCGATGTTGAACGTGCGGCAGATCTATTGACTCGAAATTTCTATCTGCAAGGACCAGTTATTCATGGCGAGAAACGTGGCCGAGAGATCGGCTATCCCACAGCAAATATTGGTTTAGATTCGCTCGCGACAATTCCAGCCGATGGAATTTATGCAGGCTGGCTAACCGTTGGACCCAATCGCTGGCCAGCTGCAATTTCTATCGGCACTAACCCAACTTTCCCCGGAGTTCGTGGCCGACAAGTAGAGGCCTACGCGTTGGATGAAACTGATTTAGATTTATACGATCAAATTGCAAATGTTGAATTTGTTGCACGACTTCGTGACACCTTGAAATTTGATGGACTAGAGCCATTGTTGGTGCAGATGGCCCAGGATTGTGAGAATGCCAAGAAGGTATTAGCCCTCTAATTAGGCGTGATCTGGACTCCGTTTTGGCTTGCACAAGGGTCCGCTGGTAACCTTGCCCAGTCTTAAAGGACGTTCAAGCGAGTAATCGAGCCTTCGTGAATTACACCGAGGCCCTCGTGACAGTAACAGGAGTGAAACACATGGCATTACAGCCTGCAGAGAAAAAAGAAATCATCACAAAGTACGGCACTTCTGCCACTGACACAGGAAGCCCTGAAGCTCAGGTAGCTCTGCTCTCACGCCGTATTGAACAAATTACAGAACACCTACAGACCAACAAGCACGATCACCACAACCGTCGTGGTCTATTGCTTATGGTGGGTAAGCGTCGTCGTATCTTGCAGTACCTTGCACGTACAGATGTCACTCGTTACCGCGCGATTATCGAAAAGCTTGGTATTCGCCGCTAAATAAGAATTAGCTTTTTATCTAAGAGCTATTTAAGAAGACGCCCTCACGCCAGTTAATTGGTCCTCGGTAGTGGTTTCCGGATACGTATCCGTGAACTTCGATCGAAGATCCATTTCCTGTTGTGAGGGCACTTCACCAAAAGAATTTTGGTGGGGATTAAAGAAATGGAGCGACCTATGGAAGGTCAAGATGTGAAGTTCGCCGTTGCAAAGATTGATAACGGCAAGTTTGGAAAGAGAGAGATCCGCTTTGAAACCGGACGCCTAGCTCGTCAAGCAGCAGGTACAGCAGTCGTTTATCTCGATGATGATTCGATGTTGCTTTCAGCAACAACTGCCTCTAAAAACCCTAAGGACCAATTCGACTTCTTCCCACTTACAGTGGATGTTGAAGAGCGTATGTATGCAGCAGGAAAGATTCCTGGTTCATTCTTCCGCCGCGAAGGCCGTCCATCTGAAGATGCAATTCTGACTTGTCGTTTGATCGACCGTCCATTGCGTCCAACATTCGTTAAGGGACTTCGTAACGAAGTTCAAATCGTTGTCACTGTTATGGCGTTAAACCCAGATCACATGTACGACGTAATTGCTATTAACGCTGCCTCAATGTCTACTCAACTTGCTGGTCTGCCATTCTCTGGCCCAGTTGGTGGAGTTCGCGTTGCACTAATCGAAGGTCAATGGGTTGCATTCCCTAACCACTCTGATTTAGAAAAGGCTGTCTTCGACATGGTTGTTGCCGGTCGTATCGCAGGCGACGATGTTGCCATCATGATGGTGGAAGCAGAAGCTACCTCAAAGACAATCGGACTTATCAAGGATGGCGCACAAGCTCCTACTGAAGAGATTGTTGGCGCAGGCCTTGATGCAGCAAAGCCATTTATCCGCTTACTCTGTGAAGCACAGATGGAACTCGCAAAGAGTTCTGCAAAGCCAACTGGCGTATTCCCAGTCTTCTTGGATTACCAAGATGATGTTTATGCCGCTGTTGAAGCTGCTGCAAAGGATAAGCTCGCAAAGGCTCTGACTATTGCTGGCAAGCAAGATCGTGAAACCGCTCTTGATGAAGTCAATGCATCAGTTACTGAATCACTCACCGAGCAGTTCGAAGGCCGTGGCAAGGAAGTTTCAGCCGCACTTCGTTCTGTTACTAAGAAGCTTGTTCGTCAACGCGTTCTTCGTGAGAAGGTACGTATTGATGGTCGCGGTCCGCGCGATATCCGTGCAATTACTGCCGAGGTTGAAGTTATTCCTCGCGTTCACGGTTCAGCGATCTTCGAACGTGGCGAGACTCAAATTCTCGGCGTAACAACCTTGAACATGCTCAAGATGGAGCAACAGCTCGATACTTTGAGCCCTGAAAACCACAAGCGTTACATGCACAACTACAACTTCCCTCCTTACTCAGTAGGCGAGACTGGTCGTGTTGGTTCACCTAAGCGCCGCGAAATCGGCCACGGTGCACTTGCAGAGCGCGCATTGGTTCCAGTTCTTCCTACCCGCGAAGAATTCCCATACGCAATCCGTCAGGTCTCTGAAGCACTTGGTTCCAATGGATCAACATCTATGGGTTCTGTCTGTGCATCAACCATGTCATTACTTAACGCTGGTGTGCCGCTCAAGGCCGCCGTTGCTGGTATTGCTATGGGCCTCATCTCTGATGAAGTAGATGGCAAGACTGAATACGTAGCAATCACAGATATTCTCGGTGCAGAAGATGCATTCGGAGATATGGACTTCAAAGTTGCAGGAACAAAGGATTTTGTTACTGCCCTACAACTCGATACCAAGCTCGATGGAATTCCTGCTTCAGTACTTGCTGGTGCTTTGCTCCAAGCAAAAGAAGCACGTATGACCATTCTTGGAATCATGAACCAAGCAATTGATGCACCAGATGAGATGAGCTTGCTTGCTCCTCGCATCATCTCGGTCAAGGTTCCGGTCGATTTGATCGGCGCAATCATCGGACCTAAGGGCAAGATGATTAACCAGATTCAAGATGAGACTGGCGCAGATATCACCATCGAAGATGATGGCACCGTCTACATCGGCGCACTCGAAGGTTCACAAGCAGAAGCTGCTAAGGCCATGATTGATGCAATCGCAAACCCTGTAGTTCCAAAGGTGGGCGAGCGTTTCAACGGTTCAGTAGTGAAGCTTGCAACATTCGGAGCATTTATCTCACTCGTTCCCGGTAAAGATGGCTTGCTCCACGTATCTCAGATTCGCAAGATGCATGGTGGAAAGCGCATTGAGAACCTCGAAGAGGTAATGAAGGTCGGCGATAAGATTGAAGTCGAAATTCAAGAGATCGATCCAAAGGGTAAGTTCTCTTTGGTAGCAGTTGCTCCAGATGGAACCATCTTCGGTTCCGAAGAAGCGGCTAAGTAATTAGAGAAATTGGCTAAGACAACCCTCCCTAGCGGACTGCGAATTGTTACCGAAGAGGTAAATACAGTTCGCTCCGCTGCGGTGGGAATCTGGGCAAATGTTGGCTCTCGCGATGAATCTAGAGATTCGGTCGCGGGAGCTTCTCACTTTCTCGAGCACTTATTATTTAAAGGAACGAAGACTCGTTCGGCGCTAGAAATTTCCTCATCAATTGAAGCAGTCGGCGGCGAGATGAATGCCTTCACGACCCAGGAGTACACCTGCTTCTACGCACGCGTTATCGATACCGATCTCAAACTTGCAGTCGATGTCGTCTCTGATCTCATCACCTCTTCTATCGTTAAAGCAGAAGATGTCGATGGCGAACGCAACGTTGTTCTCAGTGAAATTGCAGTACGCGATGAAGATCCTTCGGATTACATTCACGAGCTCTATCTCTCTACCTACTACGGCAATTCACCGCTCGGAAAGTCGATTCTAGGCACAGTTGAATCCATTACCGATATGAGTCGTGCCTCGGTTTATAACTATTACAAAAAGCACTATCGCCCAGAAGAACTTGTCGTCTCTGTCGCTGGCAATGTAAAGCACAAGAACGTTGTTAAGTTAGTGGAACAAGCGCTCTCACAAGATGGCTTCCTAGATGTTCCAGATGCGCAATCTGATATTCGCCCCGCCACTCCGATTAAGACTCCAGGACTTGGCAAAATAGGTCTGATCGATCGCAAGACCGAGCAAGCACATGTTCTCTATGGATTTCCTGGCGTCTCTCGTACCGATAAGCGCCGCTTCGCACTCGCAATTCTCTCTTCCGCTGTTGGCGGAGGTATGTCTTCTCGCCTCTTCCAAGAGATTCGTGAAAAGCGCGGCCTGGCATATACGACATATGCATACGGACAACAATTTGCTGGTACCGGAACTCTTGCGTTCTATGCAGGATCAAAGCCCGAGAAAGCGGAAGAAGTTCTCAAGCTAATGCGCGAAGTCAGTTTCGATGTTGCCGAGCACGGTCTTACGCTCGATGAGATTAGACGAGCAAAGGGCGCCGTCACCGGTTCGTTAGTTCTTGGTCAGGAAGATACTGGTTCCCGCATGACCCGCATCGGCAAGAGCGAGCTGGTTTACGGCGAAATTATGAGTTTTGATGAGATTCTTCGCGCAGTAAATGCCGTGACACCAGAAGAAGTTCATCAATTAGCCCGCGACCTCTTTCACCAAGACGCTACCCTTGCTGTTGTAGGACCGTTCCGCAGTACATCTCGATTTGAAAAGGCGATGGCATGAGTATCAAAGTTGCAGTGCTCGGCGCTAAAGGTCGCATGGGGGCACAGACTGTTCAATCAATCAAGGACGCTCCTGATTTAGAACTCAGCGCAGCACTTGATCTTGGTGACTCACTCGAACAGTTAATTTCAACTGGCACCCAAGTTGTTGTGGACTTCACTCATCCAAATTCAGTTATGGGCAACCTTGAGTTCGCCATCAATCACGATATTTCTGTAGTTGTAGGTACCACAGGCTTTGATGATGCGAAACTCGCGACGATTAAGTCATGGCTCTCAAACCATCCAAA
>CAEZUD010000005.1_pt1 | contig 30880 bp, 29 predicted proteins | sample 7264381 | NCBI WGS metagenome assembly CAEZUD01 (sample SAMEA6813821, study PRJEB35770) | uncultured Actinomycetes bacterium | biome: Freshwater; feature: Freshwater reservoir; material: water | place: Czech Republic | collected 2016-04-20 | depth 0.5m m
GAGGAGTGGTTCTCGTCTTGCCTATAACTGAAAGTAGTTCGATAATCGATAACGCCCCTCGCTCTCCGAGCTTTTTTAACAGGGTTTGCGTTGTGTCGGTCGGTGAAATATCTAACTCTTCTTGAATGTAGTAAGGGCCAGTATCCATCCCCTTATCCAACTTAAATATAGTAAAGCCTGTTCGTGAATCGCCATTAAGAAGAGCCCATTGAACGGGAGCTGCGCCACGGTAGGCCGGAAGTAATGAGAAATGTAGATTGATCCAACCAAATCGAGGTCCATGCAATAGCTCTACCGGTATCAAACGCCCGTAAGCGACCGTAACAATGAGTTGGGGCTGCGCATCGAGTAGATGACGATTAAGTTCAGAAGTGTCTGCTGGTTTGGCAACATTCAATCCCTTTGACTCTGCCCAAGCCGCCAATTCATTAGATATAACCTTCTGACCGCGACCAGTCTCCTTGTCGGGGTTAGTAATAATGGAACCAATGGTGTGTTCGGAGGCCATGATTGCTTCAATAACAGGAATGGAGACTAGCGAGGATGATGCTATTGAAAGTTGCACGAATTAGAGTCCTAAACCAAAGGTTGTATGTGGGCTAACTTTGATGGTTGGTGCATTTCCTAACTCATCAGCGAGTCCAAACCATTCGGACTCCCGGATCTCTTTCATGGCTCGCTTTCGCTCTTCCGAAACCAATCGGTCAATAAAGAGCACACCATCTAGATGGTCTGTTTCGTGTTGCAAGCAACGAGCGAGTAGCTCTGTTCCGTCAATGACTATTGGCTCGCCGTGCATATTGAATCCTTTGGCAATCGCACGCATGGAACGCGGTGTCTCATAGTTCATGCCGGGAAAGCTCAGACATCCTTCACCGCCATCTTGCATCTCATCGCTAAGGTCCAAGGTTGGATTTATCAAATGGCCTTCATTGTCATCACAGTCCCAAACAAAGACGCGAAGCGAGACGCCAATTTGAGGAGCTGCAAGTCCCGCTCCAGGAGCGTCGTGCATAGTTTCGGTTAAATCTCGTACCAGATTTCGCAATTCCTTGTCGAATGTTGTGACAGGTTGCGCCTTAGTAGTGAGGACGGGATCACCAAAGAGTCGAATTTCTTGAACAGGCACGTGCATATTCTATACGAGTAAAGCCGACGCTAATTCTCAATATTCACTAAATCTCATATGGATCGAGGCGTATTCGGAGAGGCGGCAAGGATTTTAAGGAACGTACCCGCTTAAAGTCTCTAACAAATTCAGAGAGAGCTTCAGATTTATCGATGGGTACTCGAAGAATTAGTTTGGTGAACTCACCATCTAGGTCCAACGCGCTGACTCGTTCGAAGATCTCTACCTCTTCTAGAACTATTCGAAGTTGGGAAATCTCACTTTTCTTACCCTCAATCGTAAGAATACGAGAGTACGGTGGCAGATCAGCGGCAGCTCGTTCCTTAATCTCTAAGTCAATCTGAGGATAGAGCGACCATTTGAGTAGAGATTGAGAGATGGGATGCGCGCTGGGAAGCGAGACAAATCCCTCTCCCCCAATTGTCATTAAGGATAGTGCAGTAAACCAACTTCGCCTGGCACTCTCTTCTGCATGTAAACCAATACGATTGAATAGAGAATCTCCACCCAGGAGAACTACTGCTGCATATTCGCCGATCGGTTCAGCGCCGTTGGTTGCGACAACTAAGTGTTTGCCATTCGGCAAGAGATCCACTCGCTTCTTACCTGAACTTGTAATAATGCTAATCCCGGGATGTGCCCGACCGAGCTCCTCCCCGATCCGAGAACTACCCCGAGATAAAGCGCGTGGTGAGGATTGACCACAAAAATTGCAAGCCCACGCTGAACTGATGGCATCGCACAACGAACATACATAACCTTTTGAACGATCAATCATTAACCGGCCACCGCAGATGCATAGTGCGTGGTTGCGACATTTCTGGCAGGAGAACGAATTGACATAACCCGGCGCGGCAACAGTCACAAGAACACTGCCTGACTTAAGTCCGTTTGAAATTACGGCATCCGATGAGGTTTTACTTTCATCAAAGGCAAGGCTCAGTTGTTTAATGGTTGATGCCTGCAAAGATAGCCAACCGGTTTCTACTAGTCGGGCAATCTCCAAAGTCGGTGTGAACGAAAGAAAGGTCAGATCGAAGTCTGCGGCTCGTAGAAGCGCAATATCTCGGACGCTCCATTCGGGCGATCTTCGGCTTACCAGACTCTCTTCACCATCTTGAAAAACAATGATGGTCGAACCGGGAAGTAATGGCGTAAAGATTGCATTGCGAGTGCCAATGACGATCGCAGGCTTGCGATACAGAGCTCGGAGATGATTTCGGTAGCGCTCCGAGCGTTCCAGTGCACTCGATACGAGAAGAATCTCCTCATCTACTCGCTGCGCTAACGAAGTGAGAAGAAGTGAAAGGTCTTTCTCATCCGGTACTACAACAAGAACTTGCCCATTATGACCTCGACTTAGAACTGCATCACGGATTTGTTCTATATATGAAGTGCCCGGCTCGAGAATCTTTAACGAGTGAGAGCGTTTGCCTGGAAGATTTGGCGCAATTGGTGGTGTTACCGAATGAAAGAGGCGTTCCATGCCTGCCACGCGTCCCGGAACGGCATCTGGAATAAGTTCCCAAATATCACATGCGTAGCGATGTGCTGTTCGTTGGAGAAGCGCGATAGTTGAGTGATCGAGAACCGGAATTGATGTAATTGCAGAGTCGATAAATTTTGTTCCTGCGGAGACTTCGTTGGAACTTCGTTCTATGACTAGACCAGTACAAGTTCTATTTCCAAACGGAACCTTCACCATCGTTCCAACTTCTACCGAATCTCCGAATTGGGCCGGGAGTAGATAGTCATACGCCTGGTCGAGATGAAAGACTCCAGTGTCTACTAAAACCTTGAGCAAGGCTCGATCGCTGGCACGCTCTGAACTCTTTTCGGCAGGAGCTTTTTGAACTTTGAGCTTGAGTGAACCTTTATCGCCCATAAGTAGAGAACCTGAAGTGAAGGAAATTAACCCTTAACTGCGGATTTGAGAGCAGCGGCGCGATCGCTCTTCTCCCAAGAGAACTCTGGCAGTTCGCGACCAAAGTGGCCGTAACTCGCAGTCTTGGAGTAGATAGGACGTAAAAGATTGAGGTCACGGATGATCGCTGCCGGGCGTAGATCAAAGACAGATGAGATCGCATCGGTGATTTGCTGCACTGGAACTTTCTCGGTTCCGAATGTTTCGACGAAGAGACCAACTGGATGAGCCTTACCGATTGCATAGGCGACTTGGACCTCGCATCGGGTTGCTAGGCCGGCGGCGATGACATTCTTTGCAATCCAACGCATCGCATAGGCCGCCGAACGATCTACCTTTGAAGGATCTTTTCCAGAGAATGCGCCACCACCATGGCGAGCCATACCACCGTAGGTGTCTACGATAATTTTGCGACCAGTCAATCCAGCGTCGCCCATTGGTCCGCCTACAACAAATCGGCCAGTTGGGTTGATGAGAATGCGAACATCCGAGGTATCGATTTTGAGATCCTTAATGATGGGATCAATAACTAAACGCTTGAGATCCGGCGCAAGCACCTTCTCAAGGTCAACATCAGGCGAATGTTGAGTAGAGATTACGACAGTATTGAGTGCCACTGCCTTGTCGCCGTCGTATTCGATGGTCACTTGAGTCTTGCCATCTGGACGCAAATACCCAACCGCGCCAGCTTTACGAATCTGCGAAAGTTTGAGTGAGAGTTGGTGGGCAAGATGGATAGGAAGTGGCATCAACTCTGGGGTGTCATCACATGCATATCCAAACATCAGACCCTGATCGCCAGCTCCTTGAAGGTCGAGTGGATCTGCTGAAGCCGAGACCCGCTTTTCAAAAGCACTATCCACGCCTTGGGCGATATCTTGGGACTGAGCACCAATCGAGACTGAGATTCCACAAGAATTTCCATCGAAACCCTTATCAGATGAGTCATATCCAATGGCTACAACAGTGTCGCGCACAATCGTCATTACATCTGCATACGCATCAGTTGTTACTTCACCAGCAACATGTACTTGGCCAGTTGTAATCATAGTTTCAACTGCGACGCGACTCTTGGCATCTTGACGAAGTAAATCATCCAGGATCGCATCTGAAATTTGATCAGCCATCTTGTCTGGATGGCCTTCGGTAACAGATTCAGAGGTGAAGAGGCGCTTTGTCATGGATTTAACCTAACTTATTCCGGGCAACATCTAACAGAAGATGTGCGAGTGAGTCCTTGCTGGTTGTTGCAACAGTGGAAATAGTACCGTCCGAGTCGAGGATAGAGCCGTTAGTCAGCTCTTCGCCAAAGATTGCGCCGCCAGAAACATCATTGACATAGATCGCATCGAGGCCTTTTGCCTTCAACTTAGCCATAGCCTTCTCGCTCCCGCCTTCACCGGTTTGTGCGGCGAAACCAATAATTACCTGGCCTTGCAATCGGCGAGCAGTCAGTGTCTTGAGGATGTCAGGATTCTCAATCAACGTGAGCGAAGCTAGCTCGGACTTATCGATCTTCTGGTCGGATGAAATTGAAGGTCGAAAGTCCGCAACTGCCGCGCTCATGATTAGTACTTGAGCTGAAGCAAAATTTGCGGAGAGCGCCTCCAACATCTCAGCTGCGGTTTTGACGTGAATCGTGGTGACGCCTTCAATGTCAGGTTGTTCACAATTCGCTGCAACAAGGAGAACTTTTGCTCCTCGCTTTGCTGCAGCATATGCAAGTGCATAACCTTGTTTTCCGGAGGATAAATTCCCAAGATAGCGAACCGCATCGATTGGTTCGCGAGTTCCACCAGCGCTCACTAAGACTGTGACGCCCTGGAGATCTGCCTTAGAACCTAAGAAATCTTCAACCTCGTGGACTATTCGCTCAGAGGTGGGAAAGCGACCTGGACCCGAATCTGCTCCGGTAAGTCTTCCCTCATCTGGGTCAATAACTAGCAAGCCTCGACTCCGCAGAATTTTCACATTTTCGATAGTTGCCGGATTGAGCCACATCTCAGGGTGCATCGCTGGAACCAGGATGATGGGCGAGGCCGAAGCACTCACAATATTTGTCAACAAATCATCAGCGCGACCTGTTGCAATCTTTGCAATTAAGTCAGCGGTTGCTGGAGCAATAACTATTGCATCCGCGCTTCGAGCAAGTGAGATATGAGGGACGCTAGAAACATTTTTCCAGAGGTCTTCATGCACCTCTCGCCCCGAGAGCGCCTCCCAGGTTGCCTTGCCTACGAAATTCAAACTAGCGCGAGTAGGGACTACAGTGATCAAAAAGCCATGGTCTTGCAGGCGTCGCAATAGATCAGCCGATTTGTAAGCAGCGATTCCACCACCAACCCCGAGAATTAGTTCTCGGCCGCGAGGTGGCATGAGTGGGTGTACCTAAAGAGGTATTAAGCGGAGACTTCTGGAGCTACTGGCTCCAAGTTTTCGATAGTGAGCAGGCCTTCGTTAATTTCACGAAGTGCGATAGAGAGTGGCTTCTCATGCACATATGTGTCGACCAGCGGTCCTACATATTCAAGGAGACCTTCACCGATCTGGGAATAGTATGCATTGATCTGACGAGCGCGCTTTGCAGCATAGAGAACGAGGCTGTACTTAGAACCAGCTGCATCGAGTAAACCGTCAATCGGTGGATTAGTGATTCCGTCCATTGAAGTTCCTGAAGACATTGAGAGGCTCTCTTTCGTTAGTGATTCCTAAAACGGGGTTGAAGCAAAATAACGGCTACTCCACACGATGTGCAGTCGCCAAGGATAGCAGTTGAGCGGCCACCTCTTCGACCTGTGAATTTATGAGAATATGGTCAAATTCAACCGAGGCGGCCATCTCCTCTTGCGCCAGGGCTAGCCGCGCCGCTCGTCTCTCAGCTGAATCTGTACCACGAGAGGTCAGGCGAGCAACTAGCTCCTCCCACGAAGGCGGAGCGATAAAGACCAACAAAGCTTGCGGATCAGCAGCGCGGACCTGGCGCGCACCAGCAATCTCAATCTCCAATAGAACGTGCTTACCGAGGTTACGCCACTGTTGAACCGGTTCTCGTGGTGTTCCATATCTAGCACCGGCAAACTCTGCCCATTCTAAAAATTCATTTCCTTGAATCATGGAGTCAAACTTTTGATCATCAAGAAAGAAATAATCGTGGCCATGACGTTCGTTCTCGCGCGGCGCTCGAGTTGTTGCAGAGATACTAATCCAGAAACTTGGGTGATCTCGCAGCAGTGAAGTAATAGTGCTCTTACCTACTCCCCCAGGTCCAGACATAACAAGCAGCGCACCTGCATTCAACTCGCTCTTGTTCACTGATAGCTCTCTTCGAAGTGCTTGCAACTGTTTATCGCCTAGACCGGCAATTCTACGGGATGGTGAGATAGAAATCCGCTCCATCAAAAGCGTTGCCCGTTTGAGCCCGATACCCGGCACTGCGGTCAACAATTCGACAACTCGCATTCGCTGAATCGACTCACGAGGATCATTTACAGCTTCAAAGATACTGATCGAACCCTGACTAATTTGCTCTTTAATGAGGCTGCGCTCGCGTCTAGCTATAACTCCGGCAGCGCTCGCGCGCGCGCGTTCTTCGGGGCTTAATTTCGGAGGTGGAAGTTTCGGCACGTTCGTAATCTAGTTGAGCGAATCTAGTATTGCAGCAGCCGCCTTGCTCATCGCATCAGGAGAGTTCTTCCATTCACCAGTGATTGGTCGCCCGATGACAAGATAATTCGCACCGGCCGCCATGGCTTCTGGTGGCGTCATTACACGTGATTGGTCACCCTTCTCGCTACCTAACGGACGAACACCTGGGGTAATAAGAGTGATAGACGATCCCACTTGCTCTCTAATCTTTGCTACCTCAAAGGGTGAAGAGACAATCGATCTTGCCCCAGATGCGGCAGACATTCGAGCTAGGGATAGCGCGCTAACTTCAGCATTATGCGCGTAACCAATCTCAGTGACATCTTCTTCGGAGAGTGAGGTGAGAATCGTTACTGCAGTGATGGAGATCTCCGGATTAACTTCTGCTGCTGCCTTAATCATTGCTGAGCCGCCACTTGCATGCACCGTCAAAAATCTGGGCCGGATATGTGACACGGATTGAACTGCTCCAGCCACCGTGTTGGGAATGTCGTGGATTTTCAAATCTAAGAAGAGATCGAAATCTCGACCATCTCGCAACTGCTCTAATCCCGCTGCACCATGTGTGAGAAAGAATTCTAGACCAATCTTATAAGTGGAGATTGATTCTCGCGTGCAATCAATCCAAGCTCTGGCCGTCGCGATATCTTTGGTATCAACTGCCAAAATAATCGGGCTATCAATGGCACTGGACATAGTTATCCTTCCGCTCGGTGAGCATAACCAACAGCCTGCTTCACAGATGAGAATCCTTTTGCAATAAGCAGCTCTTCAAGTTCGGAGCGCACGGTCATTGCTGCAAATGGGTTACCGAATGTCGCAGTACCAATTGAGACCGCAGATGCACCAGCCAAAATTAGTTCGAGCGCATCGCGACCGCTAGTTACTCCACCCATTCCTAAAATACTGACGTGTGGCAGTCGGGCATGTACTTGGTAAATCGCACGAACGGCAACTGGTCGAATTGCGGGGCCAGATAAACCACCCGTTTTTCCAGCGAGTTTAGGGCGCATGGTGTTGGTGTCGATGACCATTCCAAGGACGGTATTGATCAAGGCAAGTCCATCAGCGCCGGCGGCAACTACTTCTTCTGCGATGCTTGCAATATCAGTAACATCAGGTGAAAGTTTTGCAATGATAGGAAGCTCCCCACCAATATTTCTGCGCACTGCTTCAACTGCAGCTCTCGCAGTTACTGGGTCGCATGCGAATACTTGGCCGCGATTCTCAACATTCGGACAAGAGATGTTGACCTCTAGCGCGCTGATTCCTGGAACGGCGCGAAGTCTGCGTGCCAAAATTGCATAATCCTCGACGCTCTCGCCCGCGATGCTGACGACGATGGTAGCCCCTTGATTAACGAGCCACGGAATATCGTTCTCCAAGAAGATATCTATGCCTGGACCTTGCAGTCCGATGGAATTGAGCATTCCACTTGGTGTTTCAGCCATTCGTGGTGTTGCCCGACCTGAACGAGGCTTGAGCATTATGGACTTGGTAACTACGGCACCCAGATTTTCTAATGCGAAAAACTGCGATAACTCCTTGCCTGATCCAGCACACCCAGATGCGGTGAAGATTGGATTATTGAATCTGGCAGAACCAAGCTGAGTCGTAAAGTCGAAGGTACTCATGAGCCCCAAGTTCCTTCGGGAATCATTCGCTTGCTCTCCCAGAGGACGCTCTCGCCATCCATAACTGGCCCATCAATACATGAACGCAACATTCGAATCGTGCCATCGGCGCCACGAACTGGGAGAACGCATGTCATGCAGACTCCAATTCCGCACGCCATAGCTTCTTCAACTGCACACTGGTGGACGACGCCTTTTTCACGCGCAATCTCGGTAATGGCTTGGAGCATTCCCATTGGACCGCATGAGTAAATGATGTCAATGTTGTTTGCATCGATGATGTCAGGGATTACATCACTTACTCGTCCTTGAGTGCCAGTTGATCCATCCTCAGTTGTAATAGTAAGAGCATTGACCGAACGCTTTCCTTCAAGTGGCGCGTAAATCTTCATTGCGGTGCTAGCGCCGAGGACCATATCAACTCGACAACCGCGAGATTTCAACACCTCAGAGAGTCCAAAGAGTGGCGCGCTACCGTATCCGCCACCCACAAGAAGTGCCCGCACTGGCTCTGTAGGTATACCGAATGCCGTTCCTAATGGACCGATAATATTCAATTTACTTCCGACTATTTGCGAAGAAACCCAATTAGAGCCAGCTCCATGTGGTGCCACAACTAATTCAATTTGGCCTTGACCATTTCCTAAATCAACACTGCGATAGATTGCAAATGCACGACGAAGAACCATCGAGCTACCCTCGCCGCCCACTGAAATAGCTACGAAATTTCCGGGACGAACATGCGCTGCCATCTCTCCTACGCTGAGTGCAATATGGTGGTAAGCCCCGGCCCGTCTATTGCTCGTAATTTCAGCAAGAATATTTGAAGCAGCTTTATTGATGCTACTCATATGTGGCCAACCATTCTTGAATGGACCCGATACTAAATGGCTTACCGTTGAGTTCAGCGATACCAGCAACTGCAGCCTTAAAACCGGCGATAGTTGTTATGCATGGAACAGACCTCGTGACTGCAGCAGTGCGAATCAACCAACCATCCTGACGCGATCCACGACCAAGCGGCGTATTGATGACGAGATTGATCTCCCCCGCATTGATCATATCTACGCAGGTAAGGCTGCCATCGGCACCGCGTCCCTCTGAATGCTTGCGCGCTAGCCGCGAGCTAATTCCTTCTCTTTCAAGAAAATCATGAGTGCCCTGAGTGGTCACCAGAGTGAAACCTAAATTCACTAGCGTGCGCGCCGAATCGATTGAAGCGCTCTTGTCACGCTCTGAAAGTGAGAGGAAAATATTCCCCGATTTAGGAAGCGCTCCGAAAGCTGCGCTCTGACTCTTGGCATACGCCTCGCCGAACGTTGCCGCGATTCCCATGACTTCACCTGTGGAGCGCATCTCTGGCCCGAGAACGGAATCCACACCGGTTCCATCTACTCGGCGGAATCGGTTCCACGGTAGTACTGCTTCCTTGACCGAAATTCCATGAGTAACACCATCGCCTACAGCAGGCATCAAGCCCGAGGCGCGCAATTGGGAAATCGTATTACCGGCCGCTATCAGAGCGGCAGCCTTTGCTAAGGGCACGCCCGTTGCTTTGCTGACGAAAGGCACGGTCCGAGAGGCGCGTGGATTGGCTTCAATTACATACAACTCTTCATTGACCAGTCCGTTATTGGTAATCGCAAATTGAATATTAATCAATCCGAGCACATTAACCCCACGAGCGATCTTCTCGGTAGCAGCTCGAACTTTCTCTTTCATAAAGGTGGAGATGGAGTAACTTGGGAGTACGCACGCGCTATCTCCCGAGTGAATGCCAGCCTCTTCAATGTGCTCCATCAAGCCAGCGAGATATAACTCTTGCCCATCAAAGAGCGCATCAACATCAATTTCAATTGCATCGTCGAGAAAGCGGTCGATCAAAACTGGATGATTCGGAGTGATTTCAGTTGCTTTAGTTATGAATCCCTCTAGCGACTGATCGTCGTAGACAATCTCCATTCCTCGCCCACCAAGTACGAAAGATGGACGGACGAGCACCGGATAACCGATTCGGTGGGCAATATCCAGCGCCTCCGAATACGAGTTAGCCATTCCAAATTCAGGAGCCAGTAACGAGTTCACTCGTAAAATTTCACCAAATGCTCCACGCTCTTCTGCTAAATCAATCGCATCGGGCGAGGTTCCCAAAATTGTGATGCCGGCATCCATCAAACCGCGAGCAAGTCCCAGGGGCGTCTGTCCCCCAAGCTGGGCGATAACACCAACGATAGGACCGGCTTGGGCTTCCGCATGAATAACTTCAAGTACATCCTCGAGAGTGAGTGGTTCAAAATAGAGACGATCTGAGGTGTCGTAATCGGTAGAGACCGTCTCGGGATTGCAGTTAATCATGATCGTTTCAAAACCAGCGTCGCGAAGCGCAAAAGATGCGTGAACGCACGAGTAGTCAAACTCCACGCCTTGTCCGATTCGATTCGGACCACTACCGAGAATAATAATCGCCGGTTTTGTGCGAGGTTCAACTTCGCTCTCTAAGTCATAACTCGAATAGTGGTAGGGGGTGTAGGCCTCAAACTCAGCCGCGCAGGTATCGACCGTCTTGAAGACCGGACGAATATTTAGTCGAACTCTGGTTGCAGATATTTCAGCCACCGGTTTTTCAAGAATGTCGGCTATCTGTTGATCGGAAAATCCAGCTCGTTTGGCGCGCAACAAATTATTCTCATTCAGTTCTTGGGCATCAATAATATCTCGTGCAACTGAATTGATTTCATCAATCTGACTGAGAAACCAAGGATCTATCTTGGTCGCCGCAAATACTTCTTCGATGCTCGCACCAAGAAAGAGTGCCCGCTGAACTTGCTGTAGTCGGAATTCTCGGGGCACTCGCATTTCGCGCATCAAGGTAGCTAAGTCTTGACCGCTAGCGCTCCAAGAGAATGATGTTCCCTTTTTTTCAACCGAACGAAGTGCCTTTTGCAGGGCCTCTGGAAAACTTCTGCCAATCGCCATTGCTTCGCCGACGCTCTTCATCGTCGTCGTAAGACGATCGTCTGCCTCAGGAAATTTCTCAAAGGCAAAACGCGGAACTTTCACGACAATGTAATCCAAGGTGGGTTCAAAAGAGGCCGGAGTTGACCGCGTAATGTCATTCTTAATCTCATCTAAGGTATAACCAATAGCTAGCTTGGTCGCGAATTTAGCAATCGGAAAACCGGTTGCTTTAGATGCAAGAGCTGACGAACGAGAAACTCTAGGGTTCATCTCAATCACAATTATTCGGCCATCAGCCGGATTGACTGCAAATTGAATATTGCAGCCTCCGCTGGCAACTCCTACCTCACGAATAATATCGATGGAGAGATCGCGTAACTTTTGATACTCAACATCAGTGAGCGTCATCGCTGGTGCAATAGTGATCGAATCTCCGGTATGGACACCCATCGGGTCGATATTTTCGATGCTACAGACAATGACTACGTTATCCCTATGATCGCGCATAACTTCTAGTTCGTACTCTTTCCAACCAATTATTGACTCCTCAAGAAGAACTTCTGTGGTTGGGCTATGGCGTAAACCTGCACCGGCTATTAATTCGAGTTCTGCTTGATCGTAAGCAATGCCAGAGCCTAATCCGCCCATGGTGAACGAAGGTCTGACAACGACCGGATAGTTAAGCTCAATCGCGGCAGATAAACACTCTTCCATGGTGTGAGCGATGCGAGATTTGGCAGAATCTCCACCTACTTTCTCAACGATAGTTTTAAATACTTCACGGTCTTCACCGCGCTTAATGGCTGGGATATCTGCGCCAATGAGTCGAACACCCAATTTCTCCAAGCTGCCACGTTCATAGAGACTCATAGCTGCGTTGAGAGCGGTCTGACCGCCAAGTGTTGCCAGAATTGCATCCGGTTTCTCTTTGCGGATGATGCTTTCAATTACCTCTGGGGTGATTGGTTCAATATAAGTCGCATCCGCGAATTCTGGATCGGTCATGATGGTCGCCGGATTAGAGTTAATCAAAATTACCCGGATGCCTTCATCTCGAAGAACGCGGCATGCCTGCGTACCTGAATAATCGAACTCGCAAGCCTGACCGATAACTATCGGACCACTGCCAATGACGAGAACACTCTTAATGGATGAATCCTTAGGCATTGCTCTTCACCGCCTGCATCAAATCCACAAAGTGATCAAAGAGATAATTTGCATCATGCGGACCGGCTGCCGCTTCAGGGTGATATTGGACTGAGAAGCAAGGTGTTTCAAGTAGTTCTAATCCTTCAACTACTCCATCGTTGAGACAGATATGACTAACAAACCCAGCACCAAAGACGGTCGAAAAATTGCCTTCGATCGGAGCCGCAACCGCAAAGCCGTGATTATGAGCAGTGATCTCAACTTTGGAGGTAGCCAAATTCATTACTGGTTGATTAATTCCGCGGTGTCCGAAGGGAAGCTTGTATGTTTCAAAACCCAGGGCCCGACCGATTATCTGATGGCCAAAACAGATTCCAAATACCGGGATCTTCTCCGAGAGAAAATGGCGCACCGTAGAAATTACCTCTGTCATTGTGGCCGGATCACCCGGACCATTCGAGAGGAATATTCCATCTGGATTAATCGAGGAGAGTTGGTCGATAGTCGCGGTAATCGGAAAGACATGCACTTCGATCCCACGCGCGGCCATCTCTCTTGGAGTGGCCGACTTTATTCCTAAATCAATCGCCGCTACCGTGAACCGCTTTTCAACTCCAGGCGGGGGCGTGAGGACATACTTCACAGGAGTCGAAACATCTTGGGCTAAGAAAGCTCCTGACATCTGGGGTGATTTGCGAACTCGTATCACCATCTCTTCGCGGGAGAGATCCATTCCAGAGAATATTCCAACCCGCATTGCGCCGCGATCACGTAGATGACGAGTAATCGCACGCGTATCTACGCCTTGAATTCCAATTACGCCAGAGTCGATCAGGGAATCTTCTAAACTCTTCTCCGAACGCCAATTGCTTACACGAGGCGAAGGATTTCTCACTACGAAACCTGCTACCCAAATTCGAGATGACTCCTCATCCGCATGATTCATTCCGGTATTTCCGATGTGCGGAGCAGTCATGATGACAATCTGCTTGTGATACGACGGGTCGGTGAGCGTCTCTTGGTAACCGGTCATACCCGTAGAGAAGACAGCCTCGCCAAAGGTTTCACCAGTGGCAGCCCAACACTCCCCTTCAAAAATTGCGCCGTCATCTAAAACCAAGAAGGCTGAATTCATTCCTGATGAACTCCTTCCGGCGAGAGGACAAGCTTGCCCTTATAGAATGTGTGCGTAACGACCGCAGGCAAAATCATTCCGTGATACGGAGTGTTACGACTCTTGGAGGACATCTTATTGCGGTCTACTGTGCGAGTGGCAGAAGGATCGACGATGATGAGATTTGCCACACTACCGCTCGCGAGACTCTGACCTTGCTCACTATATCCAGCTATCTCGGCAGGTTTAGTTGACATGCGTTCGACTAACTGGCTCCAACTCATCAAATTACTTTCGACCATAGTTTTTACGACGATAGAAAGTGCTGTTTCCAGTCCTAGCATTCCAAAAGCGGCGGCTTGCCATTCGCAATCCTTATCTTCTGCAGGATGCGGTGCGTGATCTGTAGCAACAATGTCAATAGTGCCATCAGCAAGCCCGGCGCGAAGTGCATCAACATCAGTTTGAGTTCGAAGTGGTGGATTAACCTTAAATACTGCGTCATAGCCAACGACTTGATCGTCGGTAAGAATGAGGTGATGCGGCGTAACCTCTGCGGTTACATTTACCCCCCTTGACTTCGCCCAACGTACTAACTCAACTCCTCCTGCCGTGGTCAGATGACAGATATGAAGTCGGCTTCCTACATGTTCGGCGAGAAGAATGTCGCGCGCAATAATCGCCTCTTCCGCAATTGCGGGCCATCCTTTGAGACCTAGTTGTGAGGAGATAAGGCCCTCATTCATTTGAGCATCGAGGGTCAATCGTGGCTCTTGCGCATGCTGGGCGATAACTCCCCCAAAGCTCTTTACATATTCCAGTGCACGACGCATGACTAGTGGATCGAATACACATTTTCCATCATCACTGAAAACTCGAACCCGAGCCGCGGAATTAGCCATCGCGCCAATCTCGGCCAAGTTCTCGCCGTTGAGACCTTGCGTTACCGCTCCTATTGGAAAGACATCGCACAATCCAGCTTCCTGGCCGAGTCTAAATATCTGCTCAACTACGCCAGCGGTATCAGCCACTGGATTTGTATTGGCCATCGCCGAAATTGCAGTGTATCCGCCCACAACGGCGGCTGTACTTCCGGTTAAGACAGTTTCAGAGTCTTCTCGACCCGGTTCACGTAAATGCGTGTGTAGATCGACAAGTCCTGGAAGAATTTTGCACCCAGTTGCATCGATCTGAATTGCGTCAGCTTTCGCAAGATTCGCGCCAACCTTTACAATCTTTCCATCAGCGATAAGAAAGTCTTGTTGAGTACCATCTGCGGTTTCGCCACCAGAAATTAAGTAGTTCATGAATTACTCGCCCCCGCTAGTAAGTGATAGAGAACCGACATGCGCACTAGTACTCCATTAGTAACTTGCGCGAGTACGACTGATTGCAGAGAATCCGCGCTATCAGCAGAAATTTCGAGACCACGATTCATGGGACCTGGGTGCATGACAATCGCCTTAGGCTTCAATGTGGAAAGTCTGGTTGAATCCAAGCCATACGCGCGTGAATACTCACGAGCACTAGGGAAGAAGAGATCGTGCATACGTTCAGATTGAATACGCAACATCATCACAACATCCAAATTTTTGAGTGCCGCATCAAAGTCATAACTAACAGCTACACCCCACTGCTCCACTCCCACTGGGAGAAGAGTTGGAGGCGCGATTAGAGTTACCGATGCTCCCAATTTCTTAAGCAGTAGAACATTTGATCGTGCAACTCGGGAGTGAAGAATGTCGCCTACAATCCCTACTTTTAGGCCACTGAAATCGTAAGTTGCGAGGCCAAACTTTTCACCAATAGTGAAAGCATCCAGTAGTGCTTGAGTCGGATGCTCGTGCGTACCATCTCCTGCGTTAATCACCGAGGCCGAGATCCAACCAGAATCAGCTAAGCGTTGGGCTGCACCACTTGCGCCATGTCGAATAACAACCGCATCTGCGCCCATAGCTTGCAAAGTCTGGGCGGTGTCTTTCAAGCTCTCGCCTTTACTCACGCTCGAGCCCTTTGCGCTGAAGTTAATTACATCAGCTGAGAGACGCTTTGCTGCAGATTCAAATGAGATACGAGTACGGGTGGAATCTTCAAAGAAGAGATTAACTACTGCTCGGCCACGCAAAGTGGGGAGTTTCTTCTGGCCCCCTTCGCTCACTCTGCCGAGTTCGGCAGCTGTTGCAAGAATCGCTACCGCTTCATCACGAGAGAGATCATTGATGCTCAGCAAGTGGTTCTTCATGCGTGCGCCTCAATATCTACGCCATCTTCGCCATCGATCTCGATGAGTGAGACTTTGATCGTTTCACTAGAAGATGTCGGAATATTTTTGCCGACATAATCAGCACGGATGGGAAGTTCGCGGTGACCGCGGTCCACCAGAACCGCTAGTTGTACCGAAGCAGGACGTCCAATCTCTCCTAAAGCATCTAGGGCAGCCCGAATGGTGCGACCGCTGAAGAGAACGTCATCAACTAAAACAACATCTCTACCTTCAATTCCCTCAGGCGGAATAAGAGTAGGTAAGAGCGGACGAGGCGGACGCAGCCGCAAATCATCTCGGTGAAGAGTGATGTCTAGGGCGCCAACCGGAGTTGGGCCATCTATCTCAGCCAGAATTGATGCCAGGCGCTGACCCAGAAATGCGCCGCGCGTAGGTATTCCTAAAATTGTGAGATTGGAGGTGCCGTGATTGTGCTCAATGATTTCATGAGCAATACGTTTAAGTGCTCGGCCAATATCGCCGGAATCTAAGATGCGACTCATCGCTCTCCTTCTCCGCCTCACAGGACGGTTATTAAAGGACTTGAAGTGTGTACTTCGGGGCAAAGGTTATCACCTGTGGATAGAAATCTAAGCATTCTCTGGCTCGTGGCTACCCTCGCCCCATGACACTACATATACAGCCAGAGATGAAGGAGATAGCCGCATCTTTGCGGGCCATTCGCAAGCAGAAGGGTCTCACCCTCAAAGAGGTCGAGGAAAGTTCGGCTGGAAGATGGAAGGCGGTAGTCATCGGTTCGTACGAACGTTGCGACCGTTCGCTATCGCTCAATAAGGCTATTGCGCTAGCTGGATTCTACGAAGTGCCTCTCGATCAACTCTTAGGTCTTACCAGCGCAATGAACACAGTAGTCCCAGACCCGGGCCGGACGATTATTGATATGCGGGCTGTTGCCGGACTTGCGCATACCGATGATTTGATTCAAATTCTGAAAGCTTTTCTCACCGCGATCATTGGCAAGAGGCGTGATTGGAATGGCGAAGTTCTCTCGCTGCGAGCAGGAGATCTCTCTCTATTGGGAATAATGCTAGGCAAGAGTGAGAGCAATGTTCATCTCTGGTTAATCGATAACGGGCTGATATTAGGTCTAGCGAGGTAGAGCTACAGAGCAAATGATGGCTTGAGCACGATAATTCTTCCGAGAACTCCATTGATATATGACGGAGATTTCTCGGTAGATAACTCAGTCGCCATCTCAACAGCCTGTGAAACCGCAACCGCATCATCAATCTCGGGACACCACAAAATTTCATAGATTGAAATTCGCAAAATATTGCGATCTATCGCTGGCATTCGATCCATATCCCAATCCTGCGCGTAGGTAACAATTAACTCATCAATCTTTTCGCGATGATCAGATACTCCTCGAATGAGCGCCTCGGAGTACTCCCCCTGAGAGAGATCTTGTGGCGGGCGCAGTTCGAGTAAGTCGATTGCAGAACTAGAGCGCAAATCTGCCTCGAAGAGGATATCTAACGCTCGCTTGCGAGCCTTGCTACGTGCACTCACTTAGTTAGCGCGACCGAGGTAATCCCCAGTCCGAGTATCGACAAGAATCTTCTCATCTTGCTTAATAAAGAGAGGTACTTGAATCTGAATTCCGGTCTCAAGCGTGGCTGGCTTAGTTCCACCTGATGAACGATCGCCCTGGAGTCCTGGCTCGGTGTATGTAATAGTCAACTCAACTGAAGCCGGAAGTTCGATGTACAAAGGATTTCCTTCGTGGACCGCAACGTTAGCTGAGCAATTCTCCAACATATAGTTGGCGGAATCTCCAACGACATCTTCTGAGATAGACATTTGATCGAAGGTTTTATCATCCATGAAAATGAATGAGTCGCCATCTTTGTACAGAAATTGCATATCTCGCTTTTCGAGCATTGCGACATCGACTTTTACGCCAGCATTGAATGTGCGATCGATAACTTTTCCGGAGATTACATTCTTCAACTTAGTACGTACGAATGCGGGGCCTTTACCAGGTTTGACATGTTGGAATTCCACAACGTTCCACAATTGACCTTCAATATCTAAAGTCATGCCATTCTTGAGATCATTTGTAGTTGCCATGGTTCATCCAATTCTTTTCTGGGCTATGTCGTTATTGTCGTAAAGCGATGTTCTAAGGATACCTGAGGAGTTACTTATCTAAAATTCCTCGCAGTGCTTTGAGGGCTAAGGCGTAGGAGGATGGACCAAAACCTGCGATAGTCCCAGATGCAATGCCTGAAATTACCGAGGTATGCCTAAACTCCTCACGCGCAAGCGGATTAGAAAGGTGGACTTCAATGAGAGGAGCTTTCAGCATTTCTGCAGCATCTCGTATTGCATATGAGTAATGCGTAAAGGCAGCGGGGTTGATGATAACTGGGAGCTTCGCATCAGCCGCCTCATGTAACCAAGAAATAATTTGAGATTCATCATCGCTCTGGCGGACGTCAGCCACAAACCCATTTTCGATTGCAGATGAGGAAATGAACTCCACTAACTGTACAAAATTCAGATTTCCATAGAGAGCTGAATCTCGAATATCTAATCGACCAAGATTAGGCCCATTAAGTACGAGTACGGTCTGGCTCATACCGATATTCTCTCATAAGCAGTCGCTAACTCCCCTAGAGAAACACTTTCCATCCAAGCCGGATGTCCGCGATCGGTAAGGCCAATAAATCGCAATCCGCCATCACGAGATTTCTTATCACCGGACATGAGTGCGTAAATTTCTTCCCACGCTCCAGCAGAGTAGGTTGTAGGTAGACCAAACTTTGTAAGCAGTCTTCGATGTTCCTCTACGACTGATGTCGAGAGGCCGAGAACTATCTCGCTTAACTGCGCCGCAAAGATCAGGCCAATTGAAACGGCTTCACCATGACGTAGCTGGTATGACTCTCGTTTCTCAACAGCGTGGCCAAGTGTGTGACCGTAATTAAGAATTTCTCTAAGTTTGCTCTCCCGGAAATCTTGGGAGACAACCTTTGCCTTGACTTGAACCGAACGAATAATCAAATCTGACGCGATTGCTCTTGCATCTGCGAGATCTGCGCATCCTTCTAACAACCTAAGAATTTCGATATCGGAGATAAACCCGGTCTTTATTATCTCTGCCAATCCCGCCGAAAAATCTCTATCAGAGAGCGTATGCAGAAGCGTCGGATCGATAATGACGGATGATGGAGAATGAAAAGCGCCAATTAAATTCTTTCCTGCTGGAGAATTGATTCCAGTCTTACCCCCAACCGAAGCATCGACCATGCCGGCCAGGGTGGTTGGTATTGCATGCCAATTTACTCCGCGCAACCAGGTTGCTGCTGCAAAACCAGCGCTATCTGTTGTTGCTCCACCGCCGATTCCCCATATTGCATCCGTGCGTTTAATCCCTGAATCACTGGCGTAGTTCCACATTTCCTGGAGCGCAGTAAAACTCTTGGCTGCCTCACCGTCGGGCAGATAAAGAATGCGATCAGAGGAATCGATAAGTTCTTCCAATTGCAACACTTGCTTTAGCGATTTTGGAGCAAAAATTAAGTTCCGGGCGTAGAGCTTCTTGGTGCGCACAAATTCACTTCTCCAAGAGTCGACGATAGAGACGAGATACTCTCGCTCCGCCACTACCCGCACTTCTTGATTCATGTGGCATCCACCTCTATAAGTTGTGCGATCTCTTCTGCAACAGCAGTTGGTTTCTTACTATCCGTCGTGACGGTAAAAGTCGCAAGACGGCGATAGATTGGCTCTCTTACTTGCATAAGTGATAGCCACTGTTGGCGAGGATTGATCATGAGTAGCGGCCGGTCCTTATTAAATCCAACTCGGGGCGCGGCCTGAGCAATCGATACTTCCAGGTAAATCACCGGCGAAGAAGTTTCGATAAGTGCTTGCTGCACTTTGGAATCGAGAATACTGCCGCCACCCAGCGATAGCACACCTTCGCAATTCGTAATAGAAGAGAGGACAACGGTCGACTCCATCCTACGAAAGGTAGGTTCGCCATCTTCGATAAAAATCTCGGAAATCTTTTTGCCTGCTTGCTTCTCGACTAATACATCGGTATCAACAACTTCGCACTCCAAAGCGCGCCCAAGAGCTTTGGCAACAGTGGATTTACCCGATCCGGGCGGTCCGATGAGAATTGCGCGAGGCACTATTTGATCGCCATTGCATCGAGATATGTGCGGTAATTGCGAGCAACTTGAGCGACGCTATCCCCACCAAATTTCTCGAGAACAGCATCTGCTAGAACTAAGGCGACCATTGCTTCTGCCACAATTCCGGCAGCAGGTACTGCGCAAACATCAGATCGCTGATTGATTGCCTTTGCTGGCTCACCTGATCTAACATCGATTGTGTCTAAAGCTTTGGGAACAGTAGAGATCGGTTTCATTGCTGCTCGGACGCGAAGAATTTCACCGTTGGACATTCCTCCTTCCGTGCCACCAGCTCTATCTGTGCGACGAACAATCTCACCGGCGTCGTTCTTCTCGATCTCATCATGCGCAACAGAGCCTCGGCGTCTGGCAGATTGGAACCCATCGCCAATTTCAACGCCCTTTATAGCTTGAATTCCCATCACGGCTGCCGCGAGTTTTGCATCTAATCGACGATCCCAATGTGCGTGCGATCCCAGTCCGACGGGAAGATTGAAGGCGAGAACTTCAATTACGCCACCCAATGTATCTCCGGCAGAATGTGCCGATTCAATTTCAGCAATCATCTTCTCAGCGCTATTTGGGTCCGCGCATCGAACTGGATTTGCATCCACGCGCTCTCTCTCGTTGGCTTGAGGAAGCACTGCGTCCTCTGGAACAGATGCACTTCCGATAGAGAGTACGTGACTAATAATTTCAATGCCGACGCTCTGATGTAAAAATGCGCGCGCTACTGCGCCAAGCGCTACCCGAGCAGCTGTCTCTCTCGCACTTGCGCGCTCCAAAATTGGACGAGCATCATCAAAGTCGTATTTCTGCATTCCTACTAAATCGGCATGACCAGGTCGAGGGCGTGTAAGAGGAGCATTGCGTGCCAGTGACTCAAGCTCTGCGCTATCTACTGGATCTGCTGACATAACTTGCGACCATTTTGGCCATTCAGAGTTCGCAATTTGAATTGAAATTGGACCTCCCTGTGACTGGCCATGTCGCACGCCGCCAAGAATTGTTACTGCATCAGCTTCGAAATTTTGCCGAGCACCCCTACCAAAGCCCAAGCGACGGCGCTTGAGATCAGCATCAATCATCTCAGTGGTGATCTGAATATGAGCTGGCATTCCTTCAAGAATTGCCGAGAGCGCTGGTCCATGGGACTCACCTGCTGTTAACCAACGAATCATGTGCCTATTCTGGCAGATACCAGAGGGAACTCGCTTCACATTTACAGAGAAGTGAGAAAGCCGAGCCACAGATATGGCGCAAAGGGAAGTGATTTGGGCCAAGTCCGTCTAATTAGGGCTATCACACAGAGAGCAAGTGCCGCACTGCTAAATGAGAAGAGAAGAGCTGAAATTAACTCTGCACAAGTTGTGCAATGTAAAGCAAGGACCATTGATAGTTTGATGTCGCCGTAACCCAAACCTGCTCGAGAAAGGTAGCGAAGTATCGATAAAACGAAGGTAGCGAGGAGCAAATATCGAAAACCGAAATTATCAAAGATTAAGAATGTAGTTGCAAATACTAGGACCGAAAGATTTGGAATTCTACGGGTGTGGAGATCGGTGATTGAACTCCACACACCAAGGAGAAGATAAAGTGTTAATTCCATGACTCCATCGTGTCAAAGGGTTGATCGCAGAAATAGTGCTTGTGGATTAAGAATGCAGCGCTATCAAGCCCGTCTTGAGAAGTTCTTGACGCATTTTTGAGAAGTCAAAATTTCGCTGCGTGAATATTTCTATCTGATAGAGCGCTTGCTCCACAAGAATATCTAAGCCATCGATAATCTGTGCTCCAGAAAATCGAGCTGCCATCAATAAATCAGTCGGCCATGGGTTGTACAAAACTTCAACTAGGTGCGTGGAGCGAAGATTGAGATCCGCGCGCGCGAGAGATAACGCAATCTCATCACTCGCCCCCGCCGGAACTGCGGAAATTATCCAATCGTATTCACTCAAGACTTGAGGAGTTAAGTCCGAGTAGGAAATCGGATTAAGAGTTGTATTCGGCGCTGCGCCCTGGAGACGACTAGCTTTGGCAAGATCGCGCAAATAGATATCGATACCGGAAACTCTCTTTGCCACAGCAGCAAGAGCGGAGCGAGCGGTTCCGCCGCCGCCAATTACTGCAACCCGTGCATTATCCGAAATGTCGAGCAGATTCTTGAAAGCTAGATAATCGGTAGAAAGTGCTCGGAAAGTTCCGCCATCTGCGACCAGGGTATTTGCAGATCCTGATTGAAGAGCGATTTGATCAGTCGTAAAGCCGAAGGATAAAACTTCTTCTTTCAAAGGCATAGTCAGAGAGAATCCCGTCCACTCTTCCTGCGACTGCGAATCTAAAAACGTGCCCAACTCTCCTGATCGGACTTCAATGGCTGAATACTCTCCAGCAATTCCCAAGACTTGGTAGGCGCGATTATGAAGTAGTGGAGATAATGAATGAGAGATAGGAGAACCTAAAACAGCAGCGCGAATCAATTGAATGCTCCTGCTCGTACATTCCTATTAAACAAGACTTCCCATTCCTGAAATTGCGAGTACTGACTGGTGAACCTGGTGTCGCCTGGTGAGACAGTAATGAAATATAGCCAATCGCCCTCGGCTGGATGCAAAGCGGCTTGAATGGCCAATTTACTGGGGTTGGAAATCGGTGTTGGGGGCAGGCCTACATATTTGTAGGTGTTATAGGGAGAATCAATCTTAGTAGCCGCTATCGAGAGTGATATTCGCCCTCGTAAGTTAGCTGCATACTGAACAGTCGAGTTAAGTTGTAGTGGCATTCCAATTCGCAATCGATTGTAGATTGTTTGAGCTACTTTATTGAAATCAGTCGGATCACCTTCAATTTGAACCATTGAAGCAATCGTGAGCACTTCATATGGCGAATACTTTTGGAATCCACTCGTTAATCCAGTTGTGCGACTTTGGGCTGCAAAGGCAGAGACCATATCTTGCAGCGCTTTGTCGATTGGCGTATCTGGTGCAAAGGAATAGTGGGCTGGATAGAGCTGGCCTTCTAGTGAGTTCAACTTATTCTTGAGAAATGGGGTGACTTGACCCTTTTTAACTGACTTGGTGGAATCAATGTTCTTTGCGTTCTGTAACACTTTAAGAACATCGCTATATGTCGAACCCTCCTTAATTACTACTTGATCCGCCATTCGTCTTTGATCTAGTAATTGCGTCAGTGCTTCGCGAGCAGAGAGATGAGTCTGAATATTATGCGTACCAGGACCGATACCATTCGCTGAATCATCCTTGAGCGCGAGCGAAACAAACGCCTGCACTGATTTTGTTACGCCACGCTGGAAAAGTAACTTGGCGATCTCCGTACCAGTCGCGCCTGGCACGACAGAGACCGCGACTTCCGGACCAGGCGATCCGGGCGAGAAATCATTACTTGGTTTGAGCACAACATAAAGCGCCACAGCTAATAGCGTTGAAACCAAAATTACAGCTGTGATTATACGATTACGTTTCATGCTAAATCCTTAGCTGGTGCTCCCTGCAAACGCTCTTGATTCATAGCGCTCTCTAAAATCGTTACGGCTGCCGCAGCATCAATATGGTTCTTCGCTGCTCGCGAGGAGACTCCTGCCTCTCTTAATTCCCGCGCTCCCGAGACAGTCGTTAATCGTTCATCCAACAAGTAGATCGGGACATTGGTTATCTGCTTAAGACCGGCGATGAACTCAAGAACGGACTCGCTCTTGGCGCTGGCCACACCCGAAAGATGGCGCGGATTTCCCACCACTATGTATAGAGGTTGATACTCATCAATGAAAATTGCAATCTCTGAAAAGAGTTCCGGACTTTGCGATGAAAAGTTCTCGTGCGGCGATGCGAGCAGACCGGAGAGGTCGCTCATAGCAACTCCGATGCGCACAGCGCCGTAGTCAAACGCTATGCGACGACCATTCTCCATTGTTGTGATCAGGTGCCGATTGTGGCGTTAATGCTGGAGAGAATTTCTTTCACGGCCGTAGGGAGCGCTTCAACTTTGGTTCCGCCGCCTTGCGCAAAATCATCTTTACCGCCGCCGCCGCCGCCAAGAATGGTTGACGCAGTTTTAACAAGTGAACCGGCCTTGATGCCACGCGTACGCGCCTGCTCGCTTACCGCTACCACCAGTGTTACGCGGCCATCAGTTATGGATGTAAGCGCAACTACACCATTCTTTACTCGGTTTCTGAGATCCATGGCGATGGTGCGCAAATCATCCACGCTTACGCCATCTGCAATCGAACCAGCGATCACATCAATATCTGAGATCTTCTGAGCGTTCTTTACTAAATCACCAGCGGAAGCAAGTATCGAAGCGGTTCGATACTGACCTAACTCCTTCTCAGTTGACTTGAGTTGCTCAACCAAATGTGAAATTCGCTCAGGTAGCTCCTCGACTCGAGCACCCTTAATTATCTCGGTTAGTGAATTAAGCAGTACGTGCTCTCGAGCCAAGAAATCAAAAGCATCGACGCCAACCAGGGCCTCAACTCGTCGCACGCCAGCGCCAATCGATGCTTCGGAGAGAAGTTTTACTAGGCCAAGTTGACCCGATGTTGAGACGTGTGTGCCGCCGCAAAGTTCATGAGCCCAATCTCCAACGCTAACAACACGAACCTCATCGCCATATTTTTCGCCGAAGAGCGCCATCGCGCCCATAGCTTTCGCCTCTGGCTGCGTCATCGTCTGCGCGGTAACTGCTAAATCTTCAAGGAGCAATGCGTTCACTCGAGCCTCTACATCTCGTAGCACCGATGGCGGGACAGCACCAGTGGCAGGAAAATCAAAGCGAAACCGCCCCGGAGCATTCTCGGAGCCCGCTTGAGTTGCACTCTCCCCCAGAGCTTCTCGGAAAGCTTTGTGCACCATGTGAGTCGCGGTATGCGCGCGCGATATTGCCAACCGACGAGTTAAGTCGATGGTTGCATTCGCGGTATCTGAAACTTTTACTACTCCGGAGAGCACTGAACCTCGGTGCACATACAAACCAGGCACTGGAGATTGCACATCATCGATTTCAACAACTGCACCATTAGCAAGCCGAATAATTCCGCCATCGGGAAGTTGGCCGCCACCTTCAGCATAGAAAGGAGTGCGATCAAGAACTATCTCAATCTCTGAGGTTGCGCCAGACTCTGGCAGGGATTTGCCGTCGATTAAGAGTGCGCAAACCTTCGCCTCGGACTGCGTCTGTGAGTAACCAAGGAATTGCGTCTTTCCGAAGGAATCCACAATCTTGCGATACTCAGATAGGTCAGTATGTCCAGACTTCTTCGCACGTGCATCTGCCTTCGCCCGATCCTTCTGCTCCTTCATCAATTTACGGAATCCATCTTCATCCACGGCCAGACCTTGCTCGGCCGCCATCTCCAAGGTGAGATCAAAAGGAAAACCGTAGGTGTCATGCAACTTAAAGGCAGTCTCGCCACCTAAGCGAACATCGTGTGCAGACTTCGCACTCTTCGCAGCTAAGTCGAAAATTTGAGTTCCACTCTTTAGTGTTGCAAGAAATGACTCCTCCTCATTTACCGAGACCTCAATAATTCGAGCCGATTTCTCAATAAGTTCTGGATACTGAGGACCCATCGCTCCGATAGCCGACTCAACTAAAGCTGTGGCAGTTGGTTCGTGTGAACCTAGAATGCGCATATTGCGAATAGTTCTGCGCATCATTCGACGCAAAACATAACCTCTACCCTCGTTACCAGGTAGAACTCCGTCACCAATCAACATGGCCGTAGTTCGGGCATGGTCTGCAATGACGCGAAGTGCTACATCGCTCTTATTGTCAGCGCCGTACTTAACACCAGTGAGCTCTGACGCCTTATCTAGAATCTGCTTAGTAGTGTCGATTTCGTAGATATTCTCAACGCCTTGAAGAAGTGCCGCCATTCGCTCTAACCCGAGCCCAGTATCAATATTCTTTGCAGGTAGCTCGCCAAGAATTGGATAATCATCCTTACCGCCGCCAACGCCTCGGACATTCTGCATGAAAACCAGGTTCCATACTTCTAAATAACGATTCTCATCCGCAACTGGCCCACCATCTACACCATAAGCAGGACCGCGATCGTAATAAATCTCAGAGCATGGACCACAAGGTCCAGGTACTCCCATCGACCAGAAATTATCCTCCATGCCGCGTCGTTGGATTCGTTCTTTGGGTACACCAATTTTCTTGTGCCAGATATCTGCTGCCTCGTCATCATTCAAAAATACCGTGACCCATAACTTTTCTTCCGGAAAACCATATCCACCATCGGCGACCGGTTTTGTGAGTAACTCCCAAGCGAGAGTGATTGCGCCTTCCTTGAAATAATCCCCGAAGGAGAAGTTTCCACACATTTGAAAGAAACTCGCATGACGAGTTGTTTTGCCGACCTCATCAATATCTAGAGTTCGGACGCACTTCTGAACAGATGTGGCGCGAGTATAGGAAGGTTTCTCTTCACCGAGGAAGTAAGGCTTGAACGGCACCATGCCTGCGTTGACGAGAAGTAGATTAGGGTCATCGGCAATCAGCGATGCAGACGGAACTACGGTGTGGGATAGACCGAGTGAATTTCCAGACTCAAAGAAGCGCAACCAGCGTGCGCGAATATCTGCGGATTCCACGAATTATTCTTGCTCCGCCGAGCGCTTCTTAGCGCGCTTAGTAGGAGCTTTTCCTTTGCTCAATTGCAGTACCGAGAGGATGCCACCAGCCACTTTCATAGCTGTGGAGTTCTTATCGGCGAATCCGGTAGTTGCCTCTGCGATCTTTCCGGAAACTTCTTCAATGTTTTTGGAGACTTTGTTAATTGCATGCAATGGACCGTTGACGAGAGAAACGGTAGTGGTCACTTCTTCTAAGAGCGGAGTGGTCTCAAGAGTTAACTCCTCGAGAGATTTGCTCGCTTGGTCCACGAGTCGGCCGATACGAACAACAACGTAGGCGATTGCAACTGCGATTATCGCTGCCGAAATCGACAAGATGATGACTGCAATTCCGCCGGGACCCATGGGTAGAGCCTACCCGAAAGCTCCGTTCCTAAGCGCTAAATACTGGTATAGCGACCTCTGGCTTCTGATGAGCGAGATGCGCAGCAGCAGCCGATTGGTGATATTTCTCAATAGCAGCGATGTTCTCATTGACTTGATATGGACGTCCATCAACCAACGGACCGACGCCACCTTCCATCACTGCAATTACATCCTCGCCCGAGATGGTCTTAAACGACTCCAAGGCGTGCGCAAGTGAGAGAACTTTCTGTCGATTGAGATTAATAATCTCTTCAGATTTAGATAGAAGCCCGGCCAAGTTATCCTCAATGCGATCGGCAAGCGCTATTCGCAAAGCTTTCGAATCATCTTTGGCATCCCGCGGCTTTCCTCCACCAGGAGCTCCTACCTCGAACCGACGATTAGATGCATGAGATGAAACGGTTGAGCCCATTCCCCAATGCCCTTCCATAAAGCTCGCGATCGTGGTCGCACTCTCCAAATCACCAGAAACTCCGGATGAATTGTCTCCGCCAAAAAAGATTCTCTCACCAGCAAGAGATGCAAGTGAGACCAAAATATCGGCCTCGTACTCACTCTTCCACCGAGTGAATTGATCATCCGGAGGAATGCTGGCGACCATACCGAGATAATCCGATCCCTTTTCAATTGTTGCGAGATCGATGGACATATGGTGGCGGACTAAGTAAGCCATTACGCCATGACACGCCTCATGCACCGCAACCGCGTGACGTTCTCGCTCGATGTATTCAACATCCTCTGATGGCCCAAGCTCCTTGAGTTGCTTGGCTTTTATTACATCTGTCCAAGTAATAGAGGTTCGACCATTTCGAATGGCCATAATAAGAGCTTCGTTGATGGTGTCCTTAATAGTCGCACCTGTCGCGTATGGCGTAATGGTCGCCAACTTATCAATCTCTTCAGAAGTTAATGAGTGAGAGACCTTCTCTAAATAACCCTCGTAAGTACGCACGCGTCCAGCTTTGCTGGGATATCCAACTCTGTACATGCGATCAATTCGACCAGGGCGCAGCAGCGCTTCATCGAGAGCTTCTGGCATATTTGTTGCCATTACTACCAAAATTCGATATTTAGGCGGCAACTTGGGCCTCATGCCTAGTGCACGACGAACAATTCGGTTGAAGAATCCACGTGGCTTCTTTAAACCACTTAGTTCCGTGAGTAGAGCTTGCAGAGTTCCCATTCCTCCCCCGCCGCCACCTGCTGTGCCGGCGACAAAAGAATCTTTCATGAGTAGCTGGGCAGTCGTAGGCGATAGATACTCACCACCATGACAAGAATCGCCAAAAATTGCTGGGGTATTGCGCTGAGTCTGGGTGGAGATGCCACGGTTGCCTAGTGAGTCAGCTTCATCAAAGAAAACGACGACGCCACCATAACGAAGTGCGAGTTTGCGAAGTTTTCTAAAGAGTGACTTAACTTTAAGAACTCCAACTCCAAAAAACATATTATTGAATGCACCTGGATCAACGAATACGAATGGCTTGCCAGTCTCTCCCGCCATCGACTCTGCCATCAAAGTCTTACCGGTACCTGGCGGGCCCCACAGAAGTAATCCCCCGGGCACGTAACCGCCATGCTTTTCGATGCTCTCTGGCGACTCTAAAAATAGTAAGTTCTCTCGAATTCGATTGAGAACATGATCTTGGCCCCATACATCAGAGAATCGGGTGCGAATATCATCCGGAAAATAGGTATCGATTCCGCCTCGTGAGAGGAACCAGAAGAGGGCTCCGAACTGGATGATGATGAAAAATACGGCAAAGAGCAATTGACCAAGCATTGGGAGCGCACTCCACAGCGCTTTAGGCGCAAAGAAGAGAGCTTTAATCGGAGTCTCTTTATAGATTGCACCGAGTACTACCGCCAAAAGTGCAACGAAAATTAGCGACTTCACAACTCGTGAAAGCCGAAAGCGGTTCCAATCACTGAGTCTGTGCAACGTCCGATCAACGAATGCGAAATATTTCACCCATATTCCGTGATACGGGGCGAGCAGTTCAGCAAGGGCAAAATGAAGTTGTCGGATAATCTCAACTCCGAATAGAAAGATGAGCCATGTTTTACTCTCTGCTATCTCTCGAACTCCATCGGCAAAGGTGAGAAGTGGGTTATCGGCCATCGCTGCCCATACAAGAATGAAGAAGACGAGAACAAAGAGCAGCAAGAATTTGGTGCGGTCATATGGGGTGAGATGAACTCTGGTTTTGCGATCTGTATCGCGTGGTCTACTACTCTCGGTCATTGAACTCCCCTTACGGTAAATGATTGAGAAATATCTGAGAGCGACTTTCTATGTTTGAGGTAATAGTCAGTCTTCGAGCGAACTAAGAAAACATACATATATGCGCGATCATCTGACACCACTGCGGTCTGATCGAAAGTCTGGCTAACTCCATCCGCACCGGTGAAGGAGAAGACCGAACGAACGCCATGCGCATTCTTAGCAACATATTCGCGCTCATCTAGGAAGGTGAAATTGCTCATCGGAAGAGGAGCATCTGACGAATCAGTGGAGCTGTTAAGCCAAGTGGTCAGTGGAACAAAGATGTCACGCAAGAAGTTGTAGGAAACACTATTGACCTCATCGGGAAGTAACGCTCGCACTCTGACAAAGGCAATCGGAGAATTCGGAGGATCTAGACTAAAAACAGACTTTGGATTTTCGCCGATACTAGGCGAATACGCTTCCTGCCATACAACAGCTGATGCTCGATCTGCCGCTCCATCTGAAGTCGATTGTGATTCTTGCTTGTCCAATTGTCCCTGCGAAATCTTGTGCCATCCATATGGAACGGTGAAGTATGTTCCAGCAGCAGAACTCTTTGCATATGTATTAGAGGGGGTGGAAGTGCATCCCGATAGCGCAACGATCACAACGATCGCAGCAGCCGAAGCCTTCAGCAAAGATTTCACGCAGGAAGTCTGCCCTATTTAGGTTGAATTTTCTCCGGTACAAAATCGACACCGGCTTCTCTGCGTTGTGGTGCTGTAATAGGAGTTGGGGCGCCAGTCAGTGGGTCCCCGCCACTAGCGGTCTTAGGGAAGGCAATAACTTCGCGAATAGAATCAGCTCCGGCAAGAAGTGCACATAGGCGATCTAGACCTAACGCGATTCCACCGTGCGGCGGCGGTCCGTAATTAAACGCCTCAAGCAAGAATCCAAATTTACTCTCGGCTTCAGCGGGCGAGAGACCTATAGTGTCAAAGACTCTCTGCTGCATTGAACGGTCATGGATACGGATTGAGCCACCACCAATTTCATTGCCATTGAGAACGATGTCGTAGGCATATGCCAATGCGGATGCTGGATCTTTATCGAATGTATCTGCAAACTCGGGCTTTGGTCCCGTAAATGGGTGGTGCACCGCGGTCCATCCACTGTCGGGAATGGTGCTATCAACTCTTTCAAACATCGGAGCATCTACCACCCAGAGAAATTCCCATTTGGTGAGATCGATTAAATCGCAACGTTTGCCGATCTCGAGGCGAACAGCACCAAGTAGATTGAGCGATGAAATTCTCTCACCAGCTGCAAAGAAAATGGCATCGCCCGGCTGGGCCGAGACGTGAGCGGCGATAGATGCGCTCTCTTTCTCTGACAGATTCTTAGCAACCGGGCCACCTAATGTTCCATCTTCACCAACTAAAATATATGCGAGTCCCTTCGCTCCACGAGCCTTAGCCCATTCCTGCCAAGCATCGAGTTCGCGACGAGCTGATGAAGCTCCGCCAGGCATAACTACTGCACCAACGTAATCGGCTTGAAAAACTCGGAAGGTTGTCTCTGCAAAAAATTCCGTGGCATCCACAAGCTCGTTGCCAAAACGAAGATCTGGTTTATCCGATCCGTAGCGGCGCATCGCTTCC
>CAEZUD010000011.1_pt1 | contig 22542 bp, 20 predicted proteins | sample 7264381 | NCBI WGS metagenome assembly CAEZUD01 (sample SAMEA6813821, study PRJEB35770) | uncultured Actinomycetes bacterium | biome: Freshwater; feature: Freshwater reservoir; material: water | place: Czech Republic | collected 2016-04-20 | depth 0.5m m
AAGAGTGGCAACATGCGACCGAGAGCGCCGCCGGTAGGGTCTAAAACTAAACCGGTTCTAATTTTGACAGTGCGAACGCCTTCAACCGAATCTGCTGCACCTTCCCATTCGCGGCACACGGTGGCAAGAAAATCATCGCCCGCGCGATCAGTTTCAGAGACTGCGCGATTACCAGTTTCGCCATACCAACCGATTGCACTTCCTGAGATGAAAACTGAGGGCTTAAGTTCGTTAACCGCAGCTGCAATTGCAGTGGTGCCTAACAGTCTCGAGTTTAGAATTTCAGCCTTGTACTCTTTGCGCCATCGTTTATCTCCGACGCCAGCACCCGCTAAGTGAATGACTGCATCGACGCCACGAAGTGGTTCAAGGTCAACGGTGCCGGCCTGCGGATCCCAACGAACCTCATCAGAACTGACAGGAGCGCGCCGAACCAATCGTTGAACGGTATGACCTTCAGAGCGGAGGTGTCCGACTAGTGGTGTACCAATTAGACCAGAAGCGCCAGTGATGGCAATTCTTTGTGGAGGTAGTTTGCGATTCATAGATGAATCCTCTCGCCCTTACAAACCAAGGTCAGATTCGAAACGTCCCTCTTCGAGGCGGTCTTTAAGGGTGACTAAGAAGCGTGCAGCGTCAGCGCCATCAACGATCCGATGATCGTAGGAGAGTGCAAGATAGACCATGGAGCGAACAGCAATAGTTTCGCCGCCATCAGTACCCTTCATGACAACTGGGCGTTTAACGATTGCACCAAGTCCAAGGATTGCGACCTGTGGTTGGTTAATGATTGGTGTATCGAAGAGTGCGCCACGGCTACCAGTATTAGTGATAGTAAATGTTCCGCCACCGAGCTCATCTGGCGAGATCTTATTGTCGCGAGTGCGTGCTGCTACATCTGAAATTCTTCGGGCAACGCCGCCGATATTGAGATCTCCGGCATCCTTGATGACAGGTACAAGAAGTCCGCGTTCGGTATCGACCGCTACTCCGAGATGCTCTGCACCATGATAGGTAATTGTCTCGCCTTCAATTGAACAGTTGAGAACAGGATGTTGCTTGAGCGCTTCGCACACTGCTACAGCGAAGAAGGGAAGGAATGTCAGATTAACGCCCTCGCGCGATTCAAAGGAGGCCTTTGCGCGTTCACGTAGACGTGCAATCTTTGTGACATCGACTTCAACAACAGTAGTGAGTTGTGCGCTTACTTGAAGCGATTCGACCATGCGGGAAGCAATAACTTTACGAAGTCTGGTCATTTGAACTTGTGTTCCACGTAGTGGAGATATTGCAACTGGTGCTGCAGGAGTAGTTGGCGCAGTGTTTAAGGCCGAAGGTGAAGATGTGGCAGGAGCTGTTGCTACAGGCTTGGTGATTGCAGCAAGAACATCTTCCTTACGAATGCGTCCGCCGATACCGGTTCCGGTTACGCGAGCAAGATCAACGCCATTTTCGGAAGCGAGTTTGCGAACCAGAGGAGTGACATAAGCATCCGATGGTGCGTTGACAGCGACTGATTGAACGGGAGTTGGTGTTGGTGCAGGAGCAGGCACGGGGCTCGATTGAATTGTTGGTGGAGTTGGAACCACTGCCGCAACTGGAGCAACTGGAGCAACTGGAGCAACTGGAGCTTGCGACTGCGCCGGAACTGATGTGGAAGCTGAGACTCCAATAGTTGCTAGTCGCGCGCCAACTGGAACAGTTGAATCAACTGGCACGTCGATAGATGTGATGATTCCAGCAACAGGTGATGGAATTTCGGTATCTACCTTGTCGGTAGAAACTTCGAGAAGTGCTTCATCTACGTTGATTGAATCGCCAACGTTCTTAAGCCAACGTGTAACAGTTCCTTCAGTGACACTCTCGCCGAGGGCGGGCATCGAAACTATTGTTCCGGAAGAGGTCGGAACCGCGGCAGGTACAGGTTGTGCTGCTGCAGGCACAACTGGAGCCTGCACTGGTGGAGCAACAGGCGCTACTGGAGCCGGAGCTGATGGCTGAGCCGGAGCCGATGCCACCGCAGGAGTTGATGGCGCACTGCCTGAATCGGCAATGACCGCAAGCTCTGCACCAACTGCAACAGTCGAATCAACAGCTACAACAATCTTCTGAAGAATTCCTGCAACAGGTGATGGAATCTCGGTGTCGACCTTATCGGTGGAGACTTCAAGCAGTGGTTCGTCAACGTTGATGTGATCGCCCTCGGCTTTGAGCCATCGCGTAACAGTTCCTTCGGTGACGCTCTCTCCGAGAGCTGGCATAGTGACTGAAAATGTCATTATCTTCTCCTGTTACCCGTGTGCGTGAAGTGGTTTACCGGCAAGTGCTAAATGTGCTTCGCCCATTGCTTCGGAAAGCGTTGGGTGGGCATGGATGAGAGAGGCAACATCTGAAGCCTCTGCTTCCCAGTTATAGATTAATTGTGCTTCAGCCAATAGCTCGCCAACACGCGAACCAATCATGTGAATACCAAGAACTGGACCGTTCTTCTGAGCAACAAGTTTGATTGAGCCAGCAGTCTTAAGAATTTGAGCTTTTCCGTTGCCTGCTAAGTCATAATTGAGTTCTACAACGTCATGTCCGCGCTCTTTTGCTTGTGCGGTAGTAAGACCGACAGAAGCAATCTCAGGTTCAGAGTATGTGACTCGAGGGACTCCATCATAATTAATCGGACGAGGATTAAGTCCAGCAATTTCTTCGGCAACCAAGATGCCTTCACCAAAACCAACGTGAGCTAATTGCAAAGTAGGGATCAAATCTCCGACCGCCCAGATGCCCGGCACATTGGTGCGGCACTTGTTATCGACGAGTACATAACCGCGATCCATGGCGATGCCTTGCTCTTCATAGCCAATATTTGCAGATAAAGGACCACGGCCAATTGCGACTAGTATAACTTGTGCGCTAAATGTTGATCCATTTTCGAGAGTTACGTGGACGCCATTTGCATCCTTTGTGTATGAAGCAAATTTGCTGCCGACTTCAAAATTAATACCGCGCTTACGAAATGCTCGCTCAAGTTGTTTTGAGGTGGATTCATCTTCGAGTGCTACTAAGCGAGGTAGGCCTTCGATGATTGTTACTTCTGAGCCAAAAGATTTCCAGACTGATGCGAATTCACAGCCAATAACTCCGCCGCCGAGAACGATGACACTTGCTGGAACCTTCTCCATCTTTATTGCTTGCTCGGAGGTAATTACCTGAACCCCGTCGATTTCAAGACCAGGAAGCGTGCGGGGATAAGAACCGGTTGCAAGAACAACATTCTTGCCGGTGTACTGAACTCCATTTACTTCAACAGTGTTGGGAGACACGAGGCGGCCGTGCCCTTCGATATAGGTAATGCTGCGAGACTTAACGAGACCTTGTAGACCTTTGTGCAATTTTGAGATGACGCCATCTTTATAAGCGTTAACCGCCATCATGTCCATCGAAATAAATTCAGCCTTGACTCCGAAATCGCCGGCATGGCGTGTGCTATCGGCAATCTCACCGGCATGAAGAAGTGCTTTCGTTGGAATACAGCCGCGGTGCAAACACGTGCCACCGAGCTTGTCCTCTTCGATGAGCGCGACTGATAGTCCGAGTTGAGCGCTGCGAAGCGCGCAGGCATAACCACCGCTGCCTCCGCCGAGGATGACAAGATCAAATGAAGACACGTTGAGCCTTTCGTTCGTAAACCACTACAAGAACTATCTGTATGACGTAATCCTGCCACGATTTAAGCCTTGACCTAAACCCAGCTCAGCCTTACTTCTGTGATGAAGCCAACTCAGCCAGAACTACCAGCGTTCGAAGGGCCACTCCGGTTCCGCCTACAGGCGTGTATCCATGGGCCTTGTGGGGATTAAAGGCGGGACCAGCGATATCGAGGTGAAGCCAGGGTAAGCCGGGCTCTATGAATTCTCGCAAGAACAGGCCTGCGACCAACATGCCACCCATTCGATCACCAATATTGGCCATATCTGCAACCGGAGAATCAAGCGAGGCGCGCAATTCTTCGGGTAAAGGCATCGGCCAGAATTGTTCACCGGAGAGATTGGCTGCAGTTAAAAATTCGCCAGAGAAACTTAGATCATTAGTCATAACTGCCGAGGTGCGAGTTCCAAGTGCTACTACTTGCGCACCGGTTAAGGTCGCGACATCGATAATCCCATCGAGACCGCCAGCTTTTTTGCCGACTTCAGTTGCGCGGACAAGAGCGTCACCGAGTACGAGTCGACCTTCTGCATCTGGGTTCAAAACTTCAACAGTTTTTCCACCATACATAGTGATGATGTCACTTGGACGAGTTGCATTTTCCGAGATCATATTTTCGGCCAATGGCGCCCAAGCGTCTATAGCCACCGGAAGTTTCAAGGATGCAATTGTAAAAATTGCCCCAACGACCGCTGCTGCACCACTCATGTCACTCTTCATCTCTTCCATGCCGTTCGCGGGCTTAAGCGCTAGGCCGCCAGAATCAAAAGTTATACCTTTGCCGACAAACGCATATCTCTTCTTAGCTTTTGTTGGCGCATAGGAAATATGCAATAAGCGAGGAGTGTTAGCAGAGCCTTGGCCAACTGCCGAGATTCCGCCAAAACCTTTTGCTTTCAGAGTAGTGGCGTTGAGAATCTCAACTTTTAATCCTAATTTGGTTGCAATCTTCTTCGCCTGCAAGGAGAAAGAATCGGGGGTGAGGTGGCTCGGTGGAGTATTGATGAGATTGCGAACTAAGAAGGTGTATTCCGCAATAAGTTCTGCGCGAACCGCCAGTTTCTTTACTGCCGCATCCTTAGCAAGCTGAGTTATCACCGTAATTTTTGATAGCGCTACTTTACGATCAATCTTCGAGCTAGAGCGGAACTCTGTGAAATCATAAGCTCCAAGAGCTGCACCTTCGGCAATTGCGCCAATATCTGAACTCGTTGAATAGGGCAGTGAGAAAGCAGCGTGTGTATTGCCCATAAGTTCTCGAGCTGCAGCACCAGCTGCACGCCGGAGAACTTCATGAGGATAGGACTTCGCGCTCGTGCCCAAGCCGGTGGTTACTACGAGACCGGATTCGGTGGGCAATTTGATTACTTCATCAAAACTAGCTGTCGCACCTACGGCATCGAGGGCACGCAGAATATCTCGCTGATTTACCGAGGAGGATCCAGCCTCGATCTGCAATTTCTTCGTGGTCTCCGAGCGAGAGATGCCAATGACGAGTACGTCACCTGCACCAGCTTTTTCACTTAATTTCACAGTAGTCATAGTCGCCGAGCCTACGGGAAAATTTCTGTGGATTGCGGATAAGTTAGGGATATGAAATCTCCTCTCTTTGAATGGCATCTCGCTCAAGGCGCAAAGCTCGCTGATTTTGGCGGATGGGATATGCCAATTGAGTACCCACAAGGGACTGGCCCCCAACTTCCTGGTGGAGTTCTCATGGAGCATGCTGCAGTTCGCGAGCGGGTAGGGATTTTCGATGTCTCACACCTAGGAAAAATGTCTGTGGTCGGCCCGGGCGCAAAGGATTTTGTAAATTCAATTTTGACTAATGATCTGAGAAAGATTTCGCAGGGAAGTGCGCAATACAACCTGATCTGCAATGAAGAGGGCAAAGTGTTGGACGATCTAATAGTTTATGAGAAGAGCCCTGACGATATATTCATTATTCCCAACGCCGCCAACTGTCAGAGCGTCTTTGAGGTATTTCGAGATAAAGCCCCCAAAGAAATCGTCGTTACTAATCTTCATCAGCAATACGGTGTCCTTGCTGTGCAAGGTCCGCTTGCAGCCGATGTCCTTTCCGACCTAGGCATTACTCTCTCCTTGGATTACATGTCCTTTACCGAATTGGTAATTCCTGGACATGAAGAATTAGGTAGCGTCATTATCTGCCGCACTGGTTATTCTGGCGAATTCGGTTACGAACTCCTCCCTTCGTGGAACAGTGCTTTGCCATTGTGGAAGTTGCTGGTCACAAGTGTTGAATCCCGCAACGGACGCGTATGTGGCTTAGGTTCTAGAGATACCTTGCGCACTGAGATGGGATACCCACTGCATGGTCACGAACTCTCGCTGAATATATCCGCGTTGCAGGGTGGAGCGTCATGGGCTATCGCGCTAGATAAGCCGAGTTTTATTGGCAAAGCCGCGCTTATTGCAGAAAAGGTAGAAGGCGTACAACGAGCTTCCCGCGCGCTTCTGTGTAGTGATCGCGGTATTCCACGTGCTGGAATGGCAGTCCAAAACTTGAATGGCGAAATAATCGGTGAAGTTACCAGTGGGACGTTCTCACCGAATCTCAAAACCGGTATCGCGCTTGCTCTCATAAAGCCGGAATACAAATCTGGCAGCGACCACGATCAGGTTATGATTGATGTGCGCGGTCGGTTGACCGCCGCGACAGTGGTCAAACTTCCGTTTGTGGCCTCTCACGTTCGCTGAGGTAATCCTTATTTGCCATGATTACAGGGCGCCCGCCATCTAACGTGTATACGTTAATACGGTCATCAAAAGCCTTACGCAGTTCTGGTGAATGAATCACGTTACTCGCCGATCCTGCAAGAGTGACACGGCCATCCAACATGACGACGATATTCTCGGCATACATTGCAGCAAGGGTGATGTCGTGCATCGTTGAGAGAATTGTTACGCCGTGCTCTTTGAGAATTTCGATGTTGTTCAGAACCGAAATCTGATGATGTAGATCAAGTGCGCTCGTGGGTTCATCGAGCAGAATCAGATTTGGCTCTTGCGCTAACGCTCGAGCGATCAGCGCTCTCTGCATCTCGCCACCTGAAAGTTGTGCAACAAATCTATGTTGCATCCCAAAGAGTTGGGTTTGGGTGAGAACTTGTGCAACAAAATCTCTACCGACTCGAGTCTCGCGGCCCCAGCCATCCTTTTTGGCGCGACCGAGCATTACATATTCCATCACCGTCATACCAGTAGGAATGTGTGGATGTTGGGGAACGAATGCAACATTCCGCTCTTGGTTTTGATAGACCTCAAAGCCCTTATCTTTAATACTTCCGGAATATTGATAAACCCCAAGTAGTGTTTTAAGAAGGGTTGTTTTCCCTGCGCCATTTGGCCCGACCAGACAGGTCCACTTACCCGTCTCGATGGTGAGATTGATGTCGGTCAAGATATCTTGACCATCAAATCGGACAGTGAGATCTTCAATGGAAATCATTAGTTGGCCAATCTTTTAGCACGGAGAACAAAGAGGAAAAATGGTGCACCAACAAAGGCGGTAATTACGCCAATTGGCAGTTCTGCAGGGGAGAGAAGAGTTCGTGCGCCAAGATCCGCTAGGACGAGAAAACTGGCACCGGCAAATGCAATTGCCGTGAGCGAACGATTGGTAACTCGATGAGTAAGCCCTCGAACTAAATGGGGAACCACAATTCCAACGAAGCCAATCAGGCCGCTGGCAGAGACGGCAGTTGCGGTTGCAAGAGTTGCGGCAGCGACGGCAATTATGCGTAATTGTTGCGGATTGATACCCAGCGAGAATGATTCTTCGTCACTGAGCATCAGGCCATCGAGTTTCTTCGAGATAAAAATGAGAACAGCGAGTGAGAAGACGATGTAGAACGAGGACCAACCAACTACCTGCCAACTTGCGGCAGTCAGTTCTCCCAAAATCCATGAATAGACCGGGCGCAACGCGTTGCTATTTCTTTGCTGGAGGTAGGTTTGAATCGCAGTCGCAAAAGAGCCAACAGCTATTCCTGAAAGTAGGAGAGTGTTTGGTTCGGCTTGAAAGCGACCAGAGATAAAGAAGCTGGTGAGCACAGCCAAGATTCCTCCGACAAAGGAGAAAATCGGAAGAAGTGCATAAACATCACCAGCTACAACTGTAAATGCCAACGTCGCACCAAGTCCCGCACCCGCAGCAGTGCCAAGAAGATAGGGATCTGCTAATGGATTGCGGAAAACTGTTTGGTAGACAGCGCCGCTTGTTGCGAGCGCGGCACCGACCAAGGCGGCAAGTAAAACTCGGGGGAGTCGAAGGTCTAACAGAAGTGTTCGCTCCTGACCTGTAGCTGCGCCCGGAAGTCCAAGCAAAGTTCTCAGAATTTTTGGAAATCCAATTTCGACCGGACCAAAACTAATTGCTAAGAGCGCTACAAAAAGAAGTATGACAATTGAAGACGCTGTGATTTTCCACGACCACATACGTCCGATTGATGGAGCGCTCTGAGAAATCATCGATAGGCCTAGGAGAGCTTGGCCAATGACTGACCAATAAATTCATAAAAATCTGCCAACCGTGGCCCCCACCGAGAGGGGATATCTGTCGGAAGAGCAATCACTTGTTTTTTGCGTACTGCGGTGATGTTCTTCCAGCCTGGGCGCTGACTCACACTCTTTAAATTTTCACCGAATTCAGCATCAGCTAAATAGATAATGCGCGGATTGACCTTCACGATGTATTCACTTGTAAGTTGTGGATAACCATAGGAGTCCGCAGTCGCCGCAGCATCTGCAATATTGCTCAGGTTGAAACTTTGATAGACCGAGCCGATGAAAGTTTCGGAAGTGGCAGAGTAAAGCGTGCTATCCAATTCGTGAAAAATGGTGACCGATTTACCCTTTCGATGTGCGCTTACAGATGCCGCGATTCTCTTTTTCATGTTGGCAACGACGCTAGTGGCCTCTTTGATGCGTCCGGTGACTTTTCCTAGCGCTGTAATTTCTGCATACGCTTCATTGAGCGTATTGGGCGATACCTCCCAATAAACGGATATTCCAAGTTTGGTGAGCTGCTTGCGAATCTCCTCCGCTTTAGTGGCAGTGGAATTGAGAATTACAAGATCGGGCTTGTAGGTAACTAGCGCCTCAACGTTCGGCGTGAATGCAGACAAGCTGGTAATGGGTGCGTTGCTTGGGAAGTTAGAGAGATCATCTACTGCGATGACTTGCGAACCAGCACCGATTGCGAAGAGATCCTCGGTGGCACTCGGTGAGAGCGAGATAATTCTTGCAGGAACTGCTGCATGTGCGGGACTAACGTTGAGGCCTGTAGAAATCACTATGGCGAGCGCGGTAGCAACTCTGAAAAATTTCATTAAAAAACTCCCTCAATATTTTGAGGGAGGAAGCTGGGCTAATGATGTTTCATAAGCCCGACCTTCCTCCGAGGTCGGATACTTCAGCGATTCGTTAGGCGACCTGACTTAGACCCTAGGGTCATCACAGTTGCGGGACAGCGCCGGATTCACACCGGACTTCGCTAAACGCATTGCTACTGGAGAAATAGAACTCTTCAGCGGTGGAAAAGTAGCACAGCTAAGACTGTTAAAGGAACGCCACGCGAGAAAACTATTCGCGGCTTTTTCTGCGACGGCCGGCGGTGTAAGCCAGCGCAACCGCTAATCCGATGGCCACGCCGATTGCAATCCATTCGCTGGGGTGACTGGCATCAAAATCGCCATCAATACGAAGGCCACGTTCGCGCTCTTGTTCTTTGTGACCGTTGCCCGGTGACTCTTGCTCTTGTGAGCTCGATGTTGTGGCTGCGTCATCGTCGGCAAAACTAGCTGCAGGCGTAATCAACACGAGAGTGATTGAAATTAAAAGCACTCCAGATAATTTTTTCAGCTTCTCCCGAAGCGATCTCTTCATAGGAGAGAGAGTACGCTCTTATCTATGGAATATCGTCGCTTAGGTAGCAGTGGAATGTATGTCTCGGAAATTTCCTACGGAAATTGGATTACGCATGGATCCCAGGTGGAGGAGACCGCCGCCATCAAGTGTGTGCGCGCGGCGCTGGATTGCGGGATTACCACGCTTGATACTGCAGATGTGTATGCCGGAACACGGGCCGAGAAAGTCCTGGGCAGAGCACTCAAAGGTGTCCGACGCGAGAGTTATGAATTGTTCACAAAAGTCTATTGGCCCACCGGACCGGGCAAGAATGATCGCGGACTTTCTCGTAAACATATTATGGAATCCGCACATGCTTCCCTCAAGCGATTGGGTACCGATCACATCGATCTCTATCAGGCGCATCGCTTTGATTATGAAACTCCGCTCGAAGAGACTCTGGCAGCTTTTGAAGATTTAGTGCGTCAAGGAAAAGTTCACTACATCGGCTTCTCGGAGTGGAGCGCGGAACAAATTGCATCAGCCCTAGAAATTCAGAAGAAGAATGGATGGACTCGTTTTGTCTCCAGTCAGCCGCAGTATTCAGCGCTCTGGCGCGTAATCGAAAGCAAGGTAATTCCACTGTCAGAGAAGGAAGGTATCGGTCAGATTGTCTGGTCGCCCATGGCGCAAGGAGTTCTGACTGGCAAATACTTGCCTGGCAAGAAACCACCGGTCGGTTCTCGCGCCACAGATAAGAAGAGCGGAGCCGGAATGATCTCCGGATGGATGCGCGATGAAGTTCTAACTGCAGTTCAGAAACTGGTACCCATTGCAGCCGAACTTGAAATAACAATGTCACAGCTCGCTTTAGCTTGGGCCTTAGCTAATCCCAACGTATCTTCTGTGATTATGGGAGCAACGAAACCTTCGCAAGTTCGCGAGAATGTGAAAGCTTCCGGCATTAAGCTTTCGGCGCAGACGCTCAAGAATATTGATCTGGCATTAGGAACGTTGCCAGAGCGAGATCCAGCAAAAACTGTAAGCCCGAATCCTCGGGCTTAATCAATTATTTCTGCTTGATATCGAAAGAAGGCGCTGGAGCACGCATCTTGCGCATCTGAGTCGAACGTAACCAGCCATACATTCCTAGGCCCTTAGTTGGCTCGCCCGGAAATTTTTCGTTGACTGCTTGGCGAATTTTTCGTGAGAAATAGAAGCCTGATCCGATCGAATAGGCCATTGCGCCATACATGAAGAGGATTGCTAATAACTGGACATATCGATTTGGGATAACAGTGAGAACAAGTACCACCATAATTACTGGAAGAAAGAACTCGCCGATAGTTCGACGTGAATCCACATAGTCTCGTACAAATTTACGCACTGGACCTTTATCGCGGGCAGGTAAGGCGGATTCTTCGCCACGCATGTAAGCAGCACGAGTTGCTAAGCGACGTTCGCGAGCGGCAGCTTTATCTAAATTCTTCTCCGCCTTAGTTGTGGCAGGGGCGAGGAAATTGCGAGTGCTCTTGGCCTCAGCATCCTTGCGCTTAGGAGTTGGCTTGCCCTTTTTATCTGGGTTCTTACCCGCGGAGCTATCAGTAGATGTCATGTCGCTACGGTAGAGCCAGCATTCTCTCCAGTGCAACTTTTGCGTACTTTGCGACCTGCGTTTCGACCTGAATTTGATTAACCAAGCGGCCGTCGACCAGGGACTCCATCGCCCATACCAAATGTGGAAGGTCAATCCGGTTCATGGTTGAGCAGTAGCAGACGGTCTTGTCCAAGAAAGCGATCTCTTTATCGGGATGGGCTTTTGCTAGACGAGAGACCAAATTAAGTTCGGTGCCGATAGCCCATTTACTCGCTGGGGCGGCTGCTTCAATCGTCTTAATGATGAATTCAGTGCTTCCAACAAAGTCGGCAGATGTAACGACCTCATGAGTGCATTCAGGGTGGACCAGAATATTTACATCAGGATTCTTCGCCCTGTGCGCGCTCACATTCTCGATAGAGAAGCGACCATGTACCGAACAATGACCTCGCCACAAAATTATTTTGGCACCGAGTATCTGGTCATCGCTCAAACCACCGTTTGGTTTCCATGGGTTCCACAGAACACAATCGGTGAGCGATAGTCCAAGTTCTAGTACTGCAGTATTTCGGCCGAGATGTTGATCCGGCAGGAAGAGAATCTTTTCGCCTTGAGTAAGTGCCCAATTCATTGCCCGTGGCGCATTTGAACTGGTGCAAACAGTTCCGCCATTCTTACCGGTGAACGCCTTAATCGCTGCACTTGAATTCATGTAAGTAACTGGAATAGTGCGGCTCGCAATTCCCAGTCGCTCGAAAACTTTCCAGCAGTCATTAACCTGAGTTGCGGTCGCCATATCCGCCATTGAACAGCCAGCGGCTAAATCCGGCAGGCAGACCTTTTGCTGGGAGGTGGTGAGAATGTCTGCACTCTCAGCCATAAAGTGAACGCCACAAAAAAAGATAAATTCCGCACTGGAATTATCAGCAGCAGCTTGAGCGAGTTTGAAGGAGTCACCGGTGATATCGGCAAAGGCAATAACTTCATCGCGTTGATAATGGTGGCCAAGCACCATGGCGCGTGAGCCAAGAGCAGCTCTGGCTACCTTCGCGCGTTGGATGAGGCTAGGGTCACTCGCCTCGGGCAGATCTCCCGTACATGAGACGCCCCGTTCGCTAGCCAAGTCTGCTTGCTGGCCGACTCGACCAATCAGCATTAACTCTTGAAGCGACATAGCCACATTCTATGGAGTAATCTTGCGATATGAGTACTGAGACAACCCAAGACATTTCTATCACTTCAACCGCTGGCATTGGGCTGACCGATGTAGCAGCAGCCAAAGTTGCCGCTCTATTGGCTCAAGAGGGTCGCGATGATCTCAACTTGCGAGTTGCCGTACAGCCAGGTGGATGTTCAGGTCTTCGTTACCAGTTGTACTTCGATGATCGCTCACTAGATGGCGATACCGTCACCACATTTGGAAGCGTCAAAGTCGTGACTGACAAGATGAGCACTCCTTATTTAATGGGTGCCTCAATTGATTTTGTGGACACCATTGAGAAGCAGGGATTCACAATTGATAATCCTCAAGCACAAGGTTCTTGTGCCTGCGGCGATTCATTTAACTAATCACTCCCTAAATCCCTCGCGTAGCGTTTAATACCTCTCATGAGAGTTGCTGTTGCAGGATCTGTTGGTCGCGATCATTTGATGACCTTCCCTGGAAAATTTACTGATTCTTTCGTTGCCGGTTCACTCGATAAAGTCTCACTCTCGTTTCTCGTCGATGGTTTAGATATTCATCGCGGGGGAGTTGGTGCAAATATCGCATTTGGTATGGGAGCACTTGGACTTAATCCAATTTTAATTGCCGCGGTCGGGAAAGATTGGGCGGATTACGACGCTTGGCTCTCTCGCCACGGGGTAGATACTGGACATGTTCGCATTTCAACAGAGCTCTACACAGCAACATTTATGGTCACTACAGACCACGACCTTAACCAGATCGCCTCCTTCTTCCCAGGTGCAATGAGTGAAGCAAGAGAGATAGAACTTGCACCCATCATTGCCAGAACTGGAAAGTTTGATCTGCTCGTTATCTCACCCGACGATCCGCAAGCAATGATTCAACATTCAGAGAGCGCGCGTTCCCTCAAGATTCCATTCGCTGCCGATCCCTCTCAACAGATGGCACGTATGAGTGGTGAAGAAATTCAACTTCTTATTCAAGGTGCCGATTATTTGTTCCTCAATGAGTATGAACTCTCACTTGCCATGCAGAAGACTGGTTGGAGTGATCAGAAAATTTTTGATCAAGTTCGAGTTCGAGTCGTAACTCTTGGCTCTAAGGGCGCGAAAGTTGAAGAGCACGGCAAGGAGACAATTGTTGTAGGAGTACCGGCGGAGCGAGCAAAGATTGATCCAACTGGGGTCGGAGATGCATTTCGTTCTGGATTCGTCGCTGGCCTTTCATGGGGATTTGGACACGAACGTTGCGCGCAGATCGGCTCAATGCTGGCAACATTCTGCATAGAAACAAAGGGAACCCAGGAGTATCGCTTCGATCGCACTGAATTTCTGGAGCGCTTTTCAGCTGCTTATGGGGCAACCGCATCCCAAGAACTAGCAACGGTTCTCAATCCTCGACTTATTGGGTAATTAGTTCTCCCGAACTTCTTCAATAACGCTCTGCAAGGCAATAAGCGCTAGATCTACTTCATCCTCTGTGATTTCATGATGGATCGTAAATCTGATGTTGCCCTTAATGGACTTTCCCATTGCCGCAAGTACATGACTGGGATCCATGTTTGTTGCAGAGCAAGCGGAGCCCGAATCTACGTGGATTCCTTTCTCCAGGAGTTTTGCCAGAACTTGCTGTTCATCTACACCTTCAATTATCAGCGAGAGCAGGTGCGGCGAAGTATTTTCAATTCCGGTTGCGAAAGATGTACCTGGGATACGTTCGGCGACAAAACCGCGCATGCGAGCGTTAATATCGCGGATACGTTGTGCGAGTAATTTCTCGTCAGCAACCCAACTATCAATGGCGAGCGCACTTGCCACAATCAATGCAAGGGAGGCGCTACCGGGAACAACTTTTCCATCATTATGGGGGAGAGGGTTGCGCCATTGCGCACCGGTGCGGAGACCAAATATTCCAATGCCGGCCGGACCTGCCCACGCGCGAGACTCCCAGAGCGCAGTTGACCAATTCTCGGGTAGCGAGATTCGAGTTCCAGAACTTGTTGCGTCACAAAATACGCGGGAAGAGTTTGTGTACTTACGCTGGATGACGCCGGTCTCACCATTGAGAAGTTGCCATGAAACTACATCGGATAAATCGGAGGAGAAATCTTCAACCAATCCCATTGAATCAACTGCAAGCTGGTGAACTTTGGCCTGACTGGATTGATCTAAAAAGCGAGAGACAGCAAATGCGGGCTCACGATCGACGGCAGAATGAAAATAGGTACTGCCATTTTCTACCAATCCGGAGATGCCGAGATGAAAGCCCAATCGAGGCTCTCCCAAAAAATGGAGTTCGTCGGTTCGAATTCCGAGATGGCCGGCAATGGTTTCACGAGATTCGCCGAGCAAAATTGCGGCGCTTCTTGAATCGTTACCTAGCTTTTGTGGGCTCGGCCAACTCTCTTCAAATATCGTAGGAATGGCCATTTTTGCCCCTGGATGCAGGGGTCGTTCTTGACAGAACCAGCCTGTGATGAGAGCCACGCGGCTAACGGTACTGGGAGCGGAGAGCCGAGGCGAACTTGGCAGATATTCTTATCCCATGCATTTAAAGGCCTCTAAGCGGACTCTCATCACAGGAGCAGTCGCTTCTTCGGCGTTATTTCTGAGCTCGTGCTCATCAAAGGATATTTCTGGACTGGGTTACGAGGCTGGAGTATCTAGCGTCAACGATTCTGCCTTACCTCTCTGGCAGGGAGCGTGGATCACCGCATTCATAGTCGGTGGATTTACCTTGTTACTAATTCTCTATCCAGTATTTTTTAATCGCCGCAAAAAAGGTGATACATCATTCCCAAAGCAGACGAGATACAACATTCCTGCTGAAGTTGCATACACGCTGATTCCGTTTTTAATTGTTGCAGTGCTCTTTTATTTCACGGCGAAGAGTGAATCTATAATTACGAAATTATCGCCAGAGGCGAGCGTCGCCCACACCATTGATGTTAAGGGTATTCAATGGTCGTGGCAGTTCACATACCAAGATTCACCGCTAGAAAACGCGACCGTCACAGGAACGCCAGAGAACCCACCTACCTTGGTGATTCCTCAAGGGGAGTCGGTTCGATTCAACCTCACCTCAAATGATGTTGTGCACGCATTTCAATTACACGAGTTTATGATTCAAATGCAGACACTTCCTGGAGTCGAAAATCATCTTGAATTTATTGCAAACAAACTCGGCACATACAAAGGGTTCTGCAACATCCTGTGCGGCCGTGGTCATACTTATATGCGCTTCTCTGTAAAGGTTGTTAGCCCTGCTGACTACCAGACCTATATCAATTCAATTAAGGCGGCCTAACTATGACTACCTACGCCACTCGCCCGGCAACAACAGCTCCGGCTTTTGCTGCTCCTCAGAGCAAGGGTCGTCTCTTCGTCAAGTGGATCACCTCAACCGACCATAAAACTATCGGTTACATGTATTTGATCACCTCCTTCGCTTGGTTTCTCATCGCGGGAGTACTAGCGCTCTTTCTGCGGGCAGAGCTAGCACGTCCAGGACTTCAATTCCTAAGCACTGAGCAGTACAACCAAATTTTCACGATGCACGGCACAATTATGTTGCTCATGTTTGCAACACCACTCTTCGTTGGATTTGCTAACGTAATCATGCCGCTTCAAATTGGCGCAGCTGACGTCGCATTCCCTCGCCTTAATATGTTGTCGTACTGGCTATTTCTCTTCGGTGGCGCGATGGCATTTGGTGGATTTCTTAGCCCAGGGGGAGCGGCCTCATTTGGATGGACCGCATACGCACCTCTTGCGAACTCGCAATACTCACCAGGTATCGGTGGAGATTTATGGGTTATTGGTTTAGCACTGAGTGGAATCGGAACAATTCTCGGTGGTGTTAACTTCATGACCACAATTTTCACTATGCGTGCACCAGGTATGACGATGTTCCGTATGTCGATCTTCTCGTGGAACGTTCTTCTTACCTCAATCCTTGTATTACTCGCCTTCCCGCCACTAGCCGCAGCTTTTCTTGGGTTAGAGTCTGATCGTCTTTTTGGTTCCCATATCTTTGATCCAGCTAATGGTGGAGCAATGCTCTGGCAGCACCTGTTCTGGTTCTTTGGTCACCCTGAGGTTTATATCTTGGCTCTTCCGTTCTTTGGAATTGCCACCGAAATTCTTCCGGTCTTCTCCCGCAAGCCGGTCTTCGGTTACAAGGGCTTGGTAGCTGCAACTATCGCAATTGCAGCACTCTCGGTCTCAGTTTGGGCCCACCATATGTTTGCGAGTGGTCAGGTTCTACTGCCCTTCTTTAGCTTCATGACATTCTTGATTGGCGTTCCTACTGGAGTTAAGTTCTTCAACTGGATTGGAACCATGTGGAACGGTTCTCTCACCTTTGAAACACCGATGCTCTTTGTTCTGGGCTTCTTAGTTACCTTCCTCTTTGGTGGATTAACCGGAATCATTCTTGCTTCGCCACCGCTGGACTTTGCAGTTTCAGCGACATATTTCGTGGTTGCGCACTTCCATTACGTCTTGTTCGGAACTGTGGTCTTTGCAATGTTTGCCGGCTTCTATTTCTGGTGGCCAAAAATGACGGGCAAGATGCTCAACGAACGTCTAGGAAAGATTCACTTCTGGACACTTTTCTTTGGATTCCACCTCACATTCTTGATTCAACACTGGCTTGGAATTAAGGGAATGCCACGTCGCTATGCTGATTATCTAGCTTCCGACAACTTCACGAACATGAATATGATTTCAACAGTTGGTTCGGTGCTGCTCGCGCTCTCGATGATTCCATTCTTTATAAACGTCTGGATTACTCGTAACTCTCCCAAGGTCACTGTTGATGACCCATGGGGCTATGGCGCTTCTCTAGAATGGGCGACTTCTTGTCCGCCTCCTCGTCACAACTTTTTAACTATGCCTCGCATCCGTTCGGAGCGCCCAGCATTTGATCTCCATCATCCTCATATGGCGCATACTGATTTAGAAAAAGGACACTAAGCATGAAAGCTGCGTGGAAACTCTTTATTGGTCTAGCAATTTTTTATGCTCTCGTCACAATCGCTTATTGGAAATTAGGCGGAGAGGCCGTTGGTATCACCGCTATCGCCCTCAGCGCTGGCCTTGCAGCAATGATCGGTTACTACTTATGGTTCATAGATAAGCGGACGGGTTCGACACTGCCCGAAGATAATAAACTTGCAGAGATCGCCGATGGCGCCGGAGAACTCGGATTTTATTCTCCGCATTCTTGGTGGCCGCTGCCGGTAGCAGCATCGATGTGCGCAGCGGGTCTAGGGTTGCTCATTGGTTGGTGGCTTACTCTGATTGCTGTTGGTGTACTTGTAATTAGCATTTTTGGCTTCATCTTGGAATACGAAAAGCCATCAACTTCCGTACACTAACCCTTCAATAGCTCTTACCCGTATCGGGTCTGATTTATCTAGGAGGAACAATGATTTCTATTGAACCTTCTGACGATTCGGACGACTTTTACTTCGACGACCTGCCTGATGATTCACAGGCTCCCTCAAATTTCAAACGCTTAGGCCTCTTTGCAGTCGTTGCCTTAATGAGCGTGCTGGGGACCTCCTTAGCTTCAAATATAAAGATCAATTCCACAGGCTCTAATGAATATGGTCAGGGAATTCTTCAGACGATAGCCTGTTCTGGAGATACGGCAATCACCATAAAGCCGAGCGCCACATTTCATAGCGCGTCCAGCACTTTTAAGTTAACTGCACTCACCGTTAGCAATATTCCTGATCGGTGCCTTGATAAAGAACTTCGTATTTCGGCTTACACGGATGTGAGTGCACTTGAGTTGGACTCTGGAGTTGCGGTTGCTCGTGTCATTTACGAAGGAGCTTCGACCTCCCGTGTGTACAGAGGAACCTCTGGAGCAGACACCTTGACTGCAACAGTGAATAACGCCTCAGCTTCGGCCGGATTTGGTTCCTTTACTCTCAACCTAACAGGCAGTGCGCCGTCCGCTCAAGCAGTAAAGAAAATTGTGATGGAAAGTTCCTCGCAAGGCTGCGTTGGCCTCTATTCCAATAATCCTGGTACCAGTGCCTATCAAATTCTAAATACCTGTCCGACCTTAACAAGCGGGTTGTATTGGATAAAGCTTCCGGGCATTAATAGCAACAACGCGTTTCAAATTTACGCAGATATGGTTCGAGCGGGCGGCGGGTGGACTTTGATTGTTGCAAATGGTGTTGCCCCGTGGACTGCGGCAGAGGCTCTCTCTGTGAATGCTACGAACCCGCCCTCTGATCCAACTGTGCTCACTTCACAAGGGGGAAAGTATTCAATACTTTCATGGGCCGACTCCATCAAACGCAGCTCATCAGGATTTGATTTCAGATTTGATGCAGATTCATTAGGTTCGTGGGGAGGGGCGTACACAGCAAACTCTGCATACAGCTTTGTATCTAGCTCCAATGGCAATACGAATATTTCACAGATTGCAAAGTTTGGTAGCTGGAGCTATGCCGATAATGGTGTAGAACTTAGGATGCCTTGGTATGACTCCGGCGGGTTGGGACTCCTGACGACGAGTAATTCCTCGAGCAGCATGTGGTGGGGCAGCCTGATCGCATCAAATCCTCATTGTGGAACCGGCGCTCCAGGACCATGGATGGAGAATGCGGGTATGAGCTGCCCCAGCAAAATCTGGTACTGGGCGAGATAACGCCACTCAGTTAGTGGTGTTCGATCTCTTTTGCTTCAGTGAGAGTAGGAGAAGGAACTTGTTCGGCAGCAGCGATGCTTGCGCGCTTACGTAACTTGCCCTTCATTCCACCGACTCCGCGAACACCGTTTGCATCTACATCAGGCAGAGCAAGTGGTGCATTCTGTTCGTGTTGAGTGAGGGTATAAATCTTTTCAGCGCTTAGTGGTTCATGAACCTCGACGAACTCACCTTCAGCGGTCATCACTAGTCGACCGGTCTCGCGACCATGGAGAACTAGATCGCGATCTGCACGTTGCAGCGAGAGACAGAGGCGCTTGGTTATAACAAACACAATTGGTGGGATAACAAAGAGGCCAATGCGGGTAAACCACATGATTCCATTGATCGTTAAATTGAATTGAGTTGCGATGATGTCGTTTCCACCATTTACAAGGCAGACCAACATAAATGCAAGTGACATTGCGCCAATTGCGGTTCGGTTGGGATTATTGCGTGGCCGTTCTAGGAGATGGTGCTCGCGCTTATCTCCGGTCATCCAGCTTTCGATAAATGGATAGAGCGCCATTCCTGTGAAGAGAATGCCAGGGATAATAAGGCCAGGAATAAGTATGTTCCATGAAATGGTATGACCAAAGGCGTGAGTCTCAATTGGGGGAGCGGCACGAACTAAGCCGTCCAGCCATCCCATGTACCAGTCGGGTTGGGAACCGGCCGAGATTTGCCCCGGCGTATACGGACCATATAACCAGATGGGGTTAATGGATGCGACAGCTCCGAGGAATGCGCACACTCCGAAAACTATGAAGAAGAATCCACCAGCCTTAGCCATATAGACAGGCATTAATGGATAGCCAACAACGTTCTTCTCTGTGCGACCAGGACCGGGATATTGCGTGTGCTTCTGGTACCAGACGAGCATTAAGTGAATTGTAATGAGTGCGAGGAAGATTCCTGGTAGCAAAAGTACGTGAACGGTATAAATGCGCGAGATAAATACGTGACCAGGAAATGCGCCACCAAAGGCAAAAAACGCAAGATATGAACCCACGACTGGAATTGCCTGAATGATTGCTTCGGCGATGCGAATACCTGTGCCAGAGAGTAGATCATCTGGAAGTGAGTAACCCAAGAATCCTTCGACGATTCCTAGAGTAAGAAGTCCAACACCAATTAGCCAGTTGAATTCGCGTGGCTTACGGAATGCCCCAGTAAAGAAGACGCGGAGCAAGTGGGCAACGATTGCCACCATAAAGATGAGAGCAGACCAGTGGTGAATCTGGCGCATCAATAGTCCGCCACGAACGTCAAAGGAGATGTGCAGGGTTGATGCATATGCAGCAGTCATCTCTACATCTTTCAGCGGCTCGTACGAACCGTTATAAACAACTTCGTTCTGTGATGGATCAAACCAGAAAGTAAGAAAAGTTCCAGTCAGGAGCAGAATGACAAATGAGTAGAGAGCGACTTCGCCCAACATAAATGACCAGTGATCAGGAAAGACCTTGGTCAGGTTTTTCTTCATCCATTTAGCTGCGCCGGTGCGCTCGTCGACATAATTTGCGACGCTACCGAGGACTTTTTCTTGTTTACTCATGAGGAACGCTCCCAGAAACTAGGTCCAACCGGTTCGGTAAAGCCTTGCTGTGCCACTAGATAACCTTCGGAATCTACGGTGATTGCCAACTGTGGAAGTGGGCGAGCTGCAGGACCGAAAATTACTTTTGCTGCGCGAGTCACGTCGAATGTGGATTGATGACATGGGCAGAGAAGATGTTTAGTCTGTTGTTCATATAGGGCAACCGCGCAGCCCATGTGAGAACAAATCTTTGAAAAAGCGATGATTCCCTCGTGCGTCCATGAAAGTCTTTCGGCATCAAGATTGAATTCAGCGGGGCGAACACGAATCAAGAGCACGGCATCCTTGCCGATATCTTCCAAAGTTCGTTTCTGACCAGGCGCTAACTCCGGAAGTATTTGGGCGACTGAACCCACTTCTAGATCTGAAGGTCTGATGGGGCGGTCACCGGGATCGGTGACAAGTCGGGTGCCGGCTTTCCAAGAAGTCTTACTGAGCTCATTCTTAGGAAGCGGACCCAAGTCGCGTAGCAATACAAGAGGTGAGAGACCAGCTAGCCCCAAAGCAAGTCCGAGAGATCGCTTAATGAATGGCCGACGCCCTAGACCTGCAACACCAGCACGTTCTTTAACGGTTGCAACAAAATCTTCACGGTCAGCATCTTCGGAGCGGAACTCATGTCGTTGTGCCACAACTTCGTTGTCTGGCATAAGTGTGCGAGCCCATTGAATAGCGCCCATGCCAATAAAGAAAAGCGAGATCGCCATTCCCATGCCGATACCAAATTGTTTTGCGTTGGTATCGCCCATGACAGGGATGAAGAACCAAACATCTTCGCGAACAAAGATGTAGGAGTAGATAAGAAGGACTGCACCTAGAGCAGAAATGAGGAAGAGTATTGCGACTTTCTTTTCAGCAGCATCGGCAGCATCGGAAACTATTTGCCACGCTGAAACTCTGGATAGACGTGTTCCTCGATTGTTCAGAAACAAGGCCGTTTCTACAGAACTTCCCGCCCTCTTTTCTACCAGTGACGGTCTTGTGCGTACTAAGTACTCTTGAAGAGCGCTGAATGCGAAGCTTCCAATAGGAACAATTCTTTCTTTGGAACCTTTGCCCCTTAACTTAACCGTTACCGATGCATTGAGCATGTCTTCAGGAACGCTTACATCGTTGAGATTGATTCCAACTACTTCACTTACTCTTGCCCCCGTTCCGTATAGGAGCTCCAATATCGCGTGATCGCGCAGAGAGATAATGTCACCAACTCTCTTAGCTGAGTCAATCATCGCCGTTATCTCTGAAATCGTTAACGCCTTAGGCAACTTCTGGGCGAGCTTTCTTCTCTCGATACTTTGCATCGGGTTGATGACATCGTGCTCCAGAGCCGCATATTTATAAAAGGATTTCAAAGCAGAGATGCATCGATTTATGCTACTAGAGGAAAGACCGGATGCTTGTAGTGAAGTCTCAAAGGTAGATATGTCATCTTCTGTTAAAGCTTTGAATTTTAATGAATGATCAGAAAGAAACATGGCAAACTTCTTCAAATCTCGATCGTATGATGAGATTGTGTTGCTGGATAAACCTTTATCAATCCTAAGATGGTCTAAAAATGAAGCGTGAATACTTTCAAACTGCATAGCCGTGTGCGGCTGCGACCGCTGGATAAACCACTTTACCGTCGTGCACATTAAGTCCTAAAGCAAGTGATGAATCTGCGGCAATAGCTTGCTCCCAACCATTATTTGCAAGAGCTAACGCGTAAGGAAGTGTCGCATTTGTTAAAGCGTAGGTCGATGTTACAGGGACCGCTCCAGGCATATTCGCCACACAGTAGAAAATGGAGTTGTGAACCTTGAAGGTAGGCTCAGCGTGCGTTGTTGGCTTAGAATCCTCAAAACAACCGCCTTGATCGATTGCGATATCTACCAATAC